>JAAIGF010125813.1_pt1 | contig 27913 bp, 20 predicted proteins | sample 6487441 | NCBI WGS metagenome assembly JAAIGF01 (sample SAMN13974129, study PRJNA590717) | phyllosphere metagenome | biome: pepper field; feature: multiple bacterial spot infested pepper fields; material: pepper leaves; isolation source: leaves from pepper fields | host: Capsicum annuum ... | reverse complement strand
CCGCCTGGACGTGAAGTCGCCGATCGAGGCCCTGCTGCCGGTGTTCGACCGCGGCCAGGTGGCCATCGTGATGGATGGCGGCACCTTCCTCGGCCTGATCACCCGCATCGATCTGCTGAACTATCTGCGCCGCCGCGTGCAATAAGCCGCAGATCGCTGCCGATCCCTGCTGAATCCCGGTTTATTCGCGTCAAAGCTTGTTAAGGCGGCGCTGATAGACTCCCGCTCCTTTGACGGCGCCGTTCGTCGGCGCCATTCAGGAAACGACATGTCCAACCCTTCTTCGCCCGACCGCGCGCTGGCCCTGGCCACGCTGGCCATCCATGGCGGCCAGTCGCCCGACCCGAGCACCGGCGCGGTGATGCCGCCGATCTACGCCACCTCGACCTATGCCCAGTCCAGCCCGGGCGAGCACCAGGGCTTCGAGTACTCGCGTACGCACAACCCGACCCGCTTCGCCTATGAGCGCTGCGTGGCCTCGCTGGAAGGCGGCACCCGTGGCTTCGCCTTCGCCTCGGGCATGGCGGCGACCTCCACCGTGATCGAGCTGCTGGACGCCGGCAGCCACGTGGTGGCGATGGACGACATCTACGGCGGCAGCTTCCGCCTGTTCGAACGCGTGCGTCGCCGCACCGCAGGCCTGGATTTCAGCTTCGTCGACCTGACCGACCTGTCAGCCTTCGAAGCGGCGATCACGCCGAAGACGAAGATGGTCTGGATCGAGACCCCGACCAACCCGATGCTGAAGATCGTGGACATCGCCGCGGTGGCCGCCATCGCCAAGCGCCATGGCCTGATCGTGGTGGTCGACAACACCTTCGCCTCGCCGATGCTGCAGCGTCCGCTGGAGCTGGGCGCGGATCTGGTGCTGCACTCGGCCACCAAGTACCTCAATGGTCACTCGGACATGGTCGGCGGCATGGTCGTGGCCGGCGACAACGCCGAACTGGCCGAGCAGATGGCCTTCCTGCAGAACTCGGTGGGTGGCGTGCAGGGCCCGTTCGACAGCTTCCTGGCCTTGCGCGGCCTGAAGACCTTGCCGCTGCGGATGAAGGCGCATTGTGCCAATGCGATGGCGCTGGCGCAGTGGCTGGAAAAGCACCCGGCGGTGGAAAAAGTGATCTACCCGGGCCTGCCTTCGCACCCGCAGCATGAACTTGCGGGCAAGCAGATGGCCGGCTTCGGCGGTATTGTCTCGATCGTGCTGAAGGGCGGTTTCGAGGCGGCCAAGCGCTTCTGCGAAAAGACCGAGCTGTTCACCCTGGCCGAATCGCTGGGTGGCGTGGAAAGTCTGGTCAACCACCCGGCAGTGATGACCCATGCCTCGATTCCGGTGGCACGCCGCGAGCAGCTGGGGATCAGCGATGCGCTGGTCAGGCTGAGCGTGGGCGTGGAAGAGTTGGGTGATCTGCAGGTGGATCTGGAAAGGGCGCTTGCATGAGCGTCGGATCATCCATGGTGTCTGACGCATGAGTGCCTCGAATCTGGCTGGTCTCATCTTCCAGCTCACCCGGCGTGAAGTCAGTGGCCGCTACAAGGGCTCAGTGCTCGGCCTGTTCTGGTCTTTCGTCAACCCGTTGTTGATGCTCAGCGTCTACACGCTGTTCTTCTCGGTGATCCTGAAAGTACGCTGGGGAGATCAACCGCAGCGCCAGTCGGATTTCGCGATCCTGTTGTTCGTCGGCCTGATCCTCCATGGTTTCATCGCCGAATGCATCAACCGCGCGCCGGGACTGATCACTGGAAACGTCAACTACGTCAAGAAGGTCGTGTTTCCGATCAGCATACTGCCGATCGTTTCCTGTTCATCGGCGCTGTTCCACTGGTTCATCAGTCTGAGCGTTCTGGCGCTTGCACTGGTGTTCGTTGGGGACGGTGTTCCGGTCACCTTTCCGTTGATTCTGGTAGTGATGGTCCCCCTGGTGCTGTACGCGTTGGGCATCAGCTGGATACTGGCGTCTGTAGGCGTGTACCTGAGGGACGTCAACCAGGTGGTGGGTGTGTTCTCGCAGATTCTGCTGTTCATTTCGCCTGTGTTCTTCCCGGTCACCAAGATTCCCGAGTACATCCGTCCGCTTTTCCTCGCCAATCCGCTTACGACCATCATCGAGCAGGCGCGTGCCGTCGCGGTGTTCGGGCAGCTGCCGGACTGGTGGCAGCTGGCGGGCCAGTGCGCTGCCGCCTCGGTGGTGTGCCTGCTTGGAATGATCTGGTTCCGTCGCACCAAATGCGGATTCGCCGATGTCCTTTGAGAAGGAGCTTGTACGATGAATCGCCTGAAGCAATGGCTTCTTCGCCAGCGTTTCTTCTATGTGCTGATGGGGCTGAAGTACTACTTCGGCAACAATGTCGTTGCCCGCTTCCCGATCGAATGTGTTCGCCGGTTCTATCTGACCCGTGTACTCAAAGTGGCAATTGGAAAGGACACGCACGTCAGCATGCGCTGGTTCGTCACCGGCTATCCGGTTCGCGCGCACGTCAGCATCGGTGACAACTGCGTGATCAACCGGGAGGTGTATCTGGATGGCCGGGTAGGCGTGGTTATTGGAAACAACGTCAATGTTTCCTTCCAGACCTGCATCCTAAGCCTGCACCATGACCACAACGCACCGACCTTTCCCGCGATTGGCGGCGTGGTCACCATCCAGGACCATGCCTGGATCGGTGCCCGCGCCACACTGTTGCCGGGCGTGACCATCGGCGAAGGTGCCGTGGTTGCGGCCGGTGCGGTCGTCGCACGCGACGTGGCACCGTATGAGGTGGTGGGTGGCGTACCCGCCCGAAAGATCGGTGAACGCAACCGGGATATCCAGTACCTCACCAGGTTCTCACCGTATTTTGATTCGGATATCTTCGATGAAACCGCAGGTTAAGAAGCAAGTCCTTGTGTTCATGCTGGCGCCTTCGCTGCCGGCGGTGACAGGGGGCGACATCTATGCGGTGAACGCAGTACTGCCGTTCGCCGAGGAGATCGACTACCACCTGTTTTGCTACGTCGGTGGCGACGCAGACCGACGTAAAGTCGAGCAGCATCGCGCGCTCTACGACAAAGTGTTCCGCTCGGTCCATCTCGAGCCTCGTCCGAAGATGCCGTTCGAGCTGCCCAAAGTGCAGCGAGCCCTGTCGATGGCGCGGCAGGCACTGCAGGGTCTGCCTTTCATCGATGCCAGCTACTACAGCCGCAGTGCCGTTGCGGCTGCACGTCGCATCGTCCGGGAACAGGGCATCGATGCGATCGAGGTCAACTCGACCCATCTGGCGTTCTTCCGTCGGTTCCTGCCAGAAGTGCCGGGCATCCTGTTGAGCCACAACATCGAAGCTGACATTTTCCCGTTCTGGATGCCGGCAGGCCTGACCGGATGGAAGCTGCGTTTCATGGAATGGGTTGCCAGCCGAAGCCGACGAGCCGCGAAGGCTGTCGAGATCGATAATGCCTTCGGGTTCTCGGCGATGACCTTCATCTCTCGCCATGACATGTCTCGGGTTACCGACAAGGTCCCACGCTACCTCATGCCGCTGCACTTTCCGTTGGGTACCACGCGTTTTGAAGACAAGCCGGATGATGTCTTCCACGTACTGTGGATGGGTGGCTTTGGCTGGTACCCAAATGCGGAGGCGGTGACCTGGTTTGCCGAGAAGATCCATCCGCTGCTGGCAGGCCAGTTGCAGGAGCGGAAGGTTGTTCTGCACTTCTGCGGCGGCAATCCTCCGGAGGCGCTGCAGGCATTGCATGACGGGCGCAACGTTCTCGTGCATGGCTTCGTCGACGACCTGCAATCGCTGCTGGACAAAGCGCATCTGCTGATGGTGCCACTGCTGTCCGGCGGCGGCATCCGCGTCAAGATCGTCGAGGCGATGTCTGCCGGCATTCCAGTACTCAGCACCAGCAAGGGGTGCGAGGGCATCGGCGCGACCGACGGCGTGGACATCCTGGTGCGTGATGACGCAGAAGGGTTTGCCCGTACATTGCTGGAATGCGCGCAGGACCGAGCGCGACTGGCAGCTCTGTCGGCGGCAGGGCAGGATCTCATGGCGCGCGAGTATTCACAGCAGGCAAGCCTGGACGCCAAGCGAGCCGCCTATCGGCATGCGGGGGTGATGTGATGCAGGCAGCAGATACGCCGTTGACGGCTGCGCCGGTGGTTTCGGTACGTGGTGTCGGCAAGGTCTTCCGCATTTTCGACCGTCCGGCGCAGCGCCTGTTGCAGCCGGCAGCAAACCGGCTCCGGCGCCTGGTGGGCATGCAGCCGCAGCCGGCGCGCGTGTTCCATGCGTTGGACGACATCAACTTCGACATCGCGCCGGGCGAAACGGTTGGAATCATCGGCCGCAATGGCAGCGGCAAGTCGACGCTGCTGCAGATCCTGGTCGGTACGTTGCAGGCCAATACCGGCAGCGTGACCGTCAACGGGCGGGTATCGGCGCTGCTGGAACTGGGCGCTGGTTTCAACCCGGAATTCAGCGGGCGCGACAACGTCTACCTGGCAGGTGCCATCATCGGCCTGGGTTCGGCGGACATGACCCGCCTCATGCCTGAAATTGAAAAATTCGCCGATATCGGTGAATTCATCGACCAGCCTGTCAAGACCTACTCTTCGGGCATGTTCGTACGGCTCGCGTTCGCCGTGGCGATCCACGTGTCACCCGATATCCTGGTTGTGGATGAAGCGTTGGCAGTGGGCGACACCGCCTTCCAGACCAAGTGCCTTACCCGCATTCGCAAGATGCAGTCTGAAGGCGTCAGCATCATCCTGGTTACCCACTCCACCAATACCCTGCTGGAATACTGCGACCGGGGCATCTACCTGCGTCGCGGACGGGTCGTGCTGGACGGACCGTGCCGCGAGGTTGTCAAGAAGTATGCCGACGACCTGGTGGACGAAGAAGGCGGAGCCGTGATCTATGCGGACGAGGCCCTTGCCAGCTTGCAGGACGATGGCCTGCCTGCAGACGCTGCGGCATTGCCGGCAAGCGAAATCACCGGCGTGGAGATTCTCGACCTGCAGGGGCAGCCAAGGACGACGTTCGGCCATGGCGAACAGGTACTGGTGAAGGTCGCCATCCATGTACGCCGGCGTATCGAGCAGCCCTGCTATGGAATTCAGTTGAAGAGTGTGGATGACATCGCCCTGTGGGCTGGCACCACCCAGAACATGAGCCTTTCGCCGCTGCCGACGGAACCGGGCGATTATGTTTTCGACTGGCAGTTGACGTTGAATGTCACCGGCAACCGCTATGTGCTGGCACTGGGCATCGGTGACCTCGACACGGGCGAGTACCACCGTCACTCACGCGTGCCCTACGCGGGCCATGTGGATGTATTGCCTCAGCCCCATTCCGGTCATGGCTGGCTTGCTCCCGCCCCTCGCTTCACCGCACCAGTGAGAACTGCATGATGACGCACTCCAAGCCAGTATTCAGGGCCCTGGTCGTGGGTTTCTATGGGGCACCCAACGTGGGCGACGAGGTGCTGCTGGACCTGCTGGTCCGTCGCATCCGCGAACTGGGCGGCGAGCCGGTGGTTGCCAGCATCGATCCCTCGTTGACCCGCCGCATGCATGGTGTGGATGCCGTGCAGTTTGCCAATGTCGGGGACATCGCTCGTGCATTGATGCATTGCGACGTACTGGTGATGGGGGGCGGCGGCATCTTCCAGGACCATCATCCCTTCAACCTCGATGCGGTGTACCTCCCTTATGCGAACGACATTTCCGGCTATGCACGGCCGATGCTGCTCGCGCGGCAACTGGGAGTGCCGACAATCGTATGGGGGCAGGGGGTTGGGCCGCTGAGTTCAGAGGGCGCACGCACCCTGGTGCGCGAGTTGTTCCAGCATGCGGCCGCCGTATCCGTGCGGGATGAATCATCCAAGGCACTGCTGCGCCAGATCGGCGTGGATCGGGATATCCTCGTTGCCGCCGATCCGGGATGGTTGTTCCGCCGCTATCACCCATTGCCGGCGCAACAGGCTGCGCATGATGCAGGCCAGCCGCAGAGCAAGGTACTGGCGGTGGTGGTGCGTGAATGGGACAAGGGGCAGTGGAAAACGTCCCTGGTGGAGGCGTTGCGCACCGCAGTCCCTGCAGGATGGCGGATCCAATGGGTGGCGTTCCAGGCCCATACCGAAGGCAGTGGCGCGACGTCCGACCTGCCCTTGATCGAATCGCTGCGCCAGCAGCTACCCGGGCGCAGCAATGATGAACTGATCGCACCGGCAACAACGGATGCGACCTGGCAGACAATCGCCAGCGCTGACGCGGTGCTGTCCATGCGCCTGCATGCCAGTATCCTTGCCCTGCTGGCGGGGAAGCCCACCGCAGGTCTTGAATACGACGACAAGCTGTCGCATGCCCATGCGATGGCTGGAATGCCGTCGATTCTGAGGCTGTCGACCGACGATGGCCCGGAGCGCTTCGTGCAGGCGATCGAATCGCTGGTCACCGAAGCCTGGCGGCCGGATCCGCAGGTGGTGGACAGCCTGGAAGTGTCCGCCAGCGCGCACCTGCAGCTGCTCGACGGCTGCTCCTCCCTGCCGCCGGTGCCCCTTCGCTTCGACGCAACCTCCACAGACTGGTTGTCACTGTGGTTGCAACAGGCACTGGTCGAGCTTGAACAGACCCGGCAGCAGAGCCAACGCGCCCACGATCTACTGCTGTTCCGGGACCATCAGCTTGCCGAGCAGACGACGCAGAACACAAACCTGACGCAGCAACTTGTCGAGAAGCAAAAGAAGATGAATGAAGACATGGTCCGCCTGGATGCGGCTCAAGGCCAGCTGCAGGAGAATGCGCAGGCATTGCAGCAGATCAGGCAGGAAAGTGCGCAGGCACTGGAGCAGATCAAGGAGGAAAGTGCGCGGGCACTGCAGCAGGTCAAGGAGGAAAGTGCGCAGATGCTGCAGCAGATCCAGCAGCAGTTGGCAGGCAAGCAGGCCTATATTGATGACAAGGAGGTCTACATTGCGATCCTGCAGCAGCAAATCGAACAGGTGCAGGCCGAGCTGGCGCGCAGCCGTCAGGAGACCGCAGATGCGCTGAATCTCTGGCGTCGCCTGCGTAGGTTCCTGCAGTTGCTTCGCCGCGACCTGGTGCGCCTGCTGGCCGCCCCCTTCAAGTTGGCTTCGGTCTGGAGGCGGCACGGGTTGAAGGTCGCACTGCAGCAGATCCCGCGACGCATGAAGACGCTGGGTGTTCCTCAGACCGCTGCCACGCAACAGATGGCGGAACCGCCACCGCCGATGGTGCGACCGGTTCGCCGCGAACGCCTGCTGGTGATCGCCAACACGTTGACCACCGACGGCTGGCCCAACCGGGCGATGCACTTCGCGAAGGCGGGCGATCGTGCCGGCTTCTTCGTGCGCATCACCGCGGTGGATGGAAGTGCCTGGCCGGACGACGGCAGCGGCCTGCCGGCGCGTCTCGCTGTCGATGCGCACGCCTGGCTGCAGGAAGTGCGCGCCGAGGGTACTCGCGTTCTGCTTGCCGATGCATCGCCGGAGGCGCTGGGCCTGGCCCGGTCGGCACGTGAACGCGGTGCCGAAGTGATCGTCGACCTCGCTGCACTCGGTGCGGATTCTCTCTCCGCGGAACTGCGCGTCCTTACTGATCGCGTTGTCACCGGACACCCGGAGCATAAGGTCGATGGCCTGCCGTCGCGCTTCCTGGGCGCGGCTGGAGACAATGAAATCTTCGACTCCTACCGCAGTCATGGGCTGCCGCAGGCGTATGAGGACGGGCGACAACATGTCCTGTTCGTTGTCCTCGGCGGAGACGGCGACGCCTGGCTTGATGCCGCGCTGAAGGCGTCCCCCGATCTCGTTTTCCATGTCACGGGAATGAACGTGGATGGCCGCGACAGCCGCCAGGTACGTGCCCTCGATTGGTCGTGGCAGCCGCAGCAGATGGCTCCGCTGATCGCCGGCGCGCATGCGGTTGTCATCGTCGGCGGGACCGGGGACCGCACGCGCCTTGCCGACCTGTCAATGGCGGCGCTGCTGCTGGAGAAGCCGGTGTTTGTCGATGCGCTGCCGTCATTCGCACCGTCGCCCAACCTGCATCGGGTGGATGCCGTGCAGCTTTCCGCACAGCTGGCCGGCGCCACTGCATCGGAAGACTACGCATTCATCGCCCGCCACGCCTGGCTGGGCCATGTCGAGCGGTTGATGCAACCGGAGTATCCGGTGTCGGTAAGCGTGGTCGTACTGATCCACAACAACCGCCGCATTATTGAGCGCTGCGTCAGTACGTTGCTGGAGCATGCCGGGGAATGGTTGCAGGAAATCGTGGTTGTCGATAACCAGTCCAGCGATGGTGGCCCTGAACTGGTTGAATCGCTGTATGCAGGGCATGCCAAGGTGAAGCTTGTCCGCAACAGTGAGAATGGGTGCTCCTCGGGCCGCAACCTGGGTGTCAAGCATTCCACCGGCAGTTACATTGCGTTCTTCGACTCCGACCAGTGGCTGACCTCACCGTCCTGCTTCAGTGAAGCCGTGAACATCCTGGCGGCCAACCCCGGTGTCGGTACCATCGGCTGGAACGCAGGCTGGTTCGACGCCACGCGCGACGACCTGGGCGGGCCCATCTCCGACTACCTGCCCAATCGCGGCATGAACAACGAGGCCCGCATCAAGGGATACCGCGATGACGTGGGTTTCCTGGGAACCAGTTGCATGTTCATCGCCCGCGATCTGTTCGAGCGGCTGGAAGGCTTCGATGTGTTCTACGACCCGACGTGCTTCGAAGACACCGACATCTGCTTCCAGGTCAAGAAGGCGGGTTATTCGGTGGCATTCCGTGACCTGGCCGGCGTCCGTCACCAGCCGCACCAGACCACCGGCGCCAGCGAGGGCAGCGAGCGCTACAAGCGGCTGTTCAACCGCAACGCAGCCTACTTCCGCGACAAGTGGAAGGGGTATCCGGAGTTCTTCGTGGACCTCAAGTCCTGGCATTGAGCGAGGCAGAGACGGCAATGGGGTGGGGCAAGGTCAAGCGACGGCTGCTGGAAGCCATGCTGATGTTCGGCCCTGGGTTGTACAGTCGCTGGTCGATGTCACGGTCCACAGGAACACCCGCGGAGGTTCCGTCGACGGAACGCCCGCGTGTGCTCCTCGTGGACCATGATTTTCCCGAGATTGACCGTGATGCGGGATCGCGCGCGATCTCATGCTTCGCTGACCTGTTGGTCGATGCCGGCATGGAGGTCGTCTTCTGGTCGGCAACGATTGAGCCCTCGGCAGCTGGGAGAGCTGCTCTTGAAGGGAGAGGCATCACCCCATTGAGTCGACGGGAAACGGGGGCACTGGACGGATGGTTGGCGAAGTCCGGAGGAAGTTTCATCGGGTCGGTGTCAAGCCGCCCACTGATCGCGGCTATGTATCTACCGGTCCTCCGCGCGGCGATTGCCGGTACTCATCTCTATTACGGGCACGACATCCACTATCTGCGGTTGCAGTTGATGCGTGCTACGTCCAAGGCCACCCTTGCCGATCATTGGCAGTGTCTGTTGATGAGAGTGGTGGAACAGCGGGCGTGGAGAAATGCCGACGTAGTTCTGTATCCCTCTAAAGATGAGGCTGAAACAGTGAACCGTTACCTTGCTGATCGCGGCTTGGCCGGGAACGGCGAGATGTTCCCGCTGTGGACCGTGGATGCAGGATCCATGCAGCACACGCCCGGCCCGGGCAAAAGATCGGGATTGCTGTTCGTTGGCAGCATGGCGCATGCACCAAACGCAGATGGTCTGGACTGGTTTCTGCACAAGGTGCTGCCCTTGCTTCAGCGGGGGGCACAGGCGCCGGTCCTCACCGTGGTGGGCTCCGGTATGGAGAACTACCGTGTGCCCCAGCATGCCTCTGACACGGTGCGTATTCTCGGTCGCATCGATGATGCTGCATTGGAGCGCTGTTACGCGTCTACGCGCCTGGTCATCGCGCCGTTGCGTTTCGGCGGCGGGGTCAAGGGGAAGGTGATCGAGGCAATAGGGCAGGGTGTTCCAATCATCTTGACCGGTGCGGCCGCGCAGGGCCTGGCTGGAGTCGAGGATATACTGCCGACTACCGATGACCCGTCGAAGTTTGCTGCTGCCATCCAGGCGCTGGATCAAGACGACCAGGCTTGGTCAGCCGCGTCTACCAAGGCGCGCCTGTTCCTGGCGGAACACTATGACCATCGTCAATTCGTGCAAAGGCTCAGGCACCTGCTGCTGCATTCCTGATCGGGAGTGAAGTCCTGTGATGCACGAGACTGTCCATGGGGCAATGTGCCCTATCGCTCGCTGGATCGGCTGCAGGTAGCCGCGCGGGCCTGCCCAACCATGCCGTTGGCTCACAAAGGATTGGTTTGGCCATCATCCAGTCGAGTAGCATTCCGCACGGGATACGACGTCTTCAGGGCAGTCAAAGAGCCGATTGGGCCCGTTCACGGCCATCGGTACCTCGGCCTGGATGATGCTAGGCCGGTCAAATTCAGTTGGGCGAATCTGGAGTTAGGGGAAGATATGGATTGGAGTAACTTGGCTGGGCGGGCGCGGTCGCAGCTGCACTCGATGTGCACTGATGCCCCGAGCCATGGCGGATTCAAGATGGTGGCTGCGCTTCTGTCCATGCTGCTCGTGGCATCCGCTTATAGCCAACTATCGAATCTGCATGTGTTCGGTCACGATGAAGTTCACTACAACCACTATTTCCAGCTGAAGCTGTTGCAGGATGGCCGGTGGCTGAACTACATCTTCAAGGATGTGCTTGTCAGTATTGACGCGTCGGCTTGGTTCGCCGCGTATATCGCCGCACATCTTTTGCTGGTCTATCGCATTGCGCGCCGCGCAGGCCTGTCGGTTGCACTGGCACTGATCATTTCGGCCGTCGTTTCGATCTCTCCGCCAGTCGTGGAACAAAGCATGTGGCCGGCCACTGCGTTCTCGGCAGTTGCAGTCCTGATCCTGGCCGAGGTGGTCACGCGGCGAGTGGCGATAGCACCGGTTGCGGTCTATGCGGCGCTCGGGATCCTTCTGTTCGGGACGATGCAGAGCTACTACTTCCTGGTCCCGCTCCTGTTCATCGGCGAATTCGCGTCCGAACAGCGGAGTGCTCGAGATCGATGGAGGTTGTGGTTGCAACACACGCTCAGCTGGGTGGGAGGGGCGGTACTCGGCGCTTTGGTCATGTCGATGATGCTGCTGCTGCTGGCAGGGCATTTCGGTCCGCAGGTGGATGACTGGCGATCGCCACATCCGGCTAAGGATCTTCCCTCTTTATGGCAGAACGTAAGCTACGTCATTGGATCATTCGGGAAGTGTGTAGCTTCCATTGGCAAGGCCTCGAACCTGGATGGTTGGTTGCTGTTGGCAACCGTGCTGCTGCTCGTTCCATTCGCCGTTCGCCGGAAGGGTTCAGTCCAGATCCTGTTGACGCTCGCAATGGTCGCTGCGGCGTTCCACGCATTCTCGATTCCGTTGGCACCAGTAATTACCACGCGCAGCCTGATCGCGCTGGTACTTGGATTGGCGCTGTTTTTCGGCCTTCTTGGAGGTGGGAATCGTATCTCACGGGCGGTCGTATTCCTCCTCCTGCTGGCGGGCGGTATTGGATTCCAGGCACAGGCCCGTACGTTCCTCCAGACCCAGGTGGAAACGACCTCCTTCCTGTTTGAGAAGATCCACACGCTATTGCCATTGCCGGCAGACCGGTATTCAGTACTGGCTGTTTCCGGTCGCATGCCGGTTGGCAAAGAGCCAGGTACCACTTTCAACAACGAATACCTGATGAATTCGGTGGTGGTGGCTACTGGGGCCAGGAGTTTTGTTGATTGCCGGACGCACAAGGCAGAATTGTGCGAGATGGCGGTGGAAGGAGACGCAGTAAATGAAATCGGGCTCGGTCAAGGGCGGCTGAGGCTCTTCCAGGATGCGAAGGGTGGCGCGTTGATCGTCTACAGCGATCACTGATCAGGCGCCGCCAGTGTTTTCGGCCCGACGTTGATCGCAGCGGCTTCCGTGCGAGGAAGTCATCGCCTTTTCATTGCTGGGGCAGCATCGTGATGGATTGCCGCGCCGATCTCTATCCTGCCTCGCCGGACGTTTCTCCGGCGAGGCAACTGTGACAGACGTCCGTCTGCTGATACGGAGGCGATCCCAGCCAGGTCCCTCCATGCGATCACTCAGATCTGCTTCCGGTAATGTGCGTACGCTGCAACGAGCATGTCCTCGTCATTGCGTGTGGGATGCCAGTCCAGAATTTCCTGCGTAGGTGCAATGTCGACCACGTAGTTGATGTCGGCGATCTGGTACTGCTCCCGATGAAGCAATGGCTTGCCAAGCTTTTCCAGCAACGACAGGACCATCTTCAACGGCTTGGCGGGTACTGGCACTACAATCGAGCGCGAGCCGATGCGCTTGATCGTATTGCGCAGCAACTGGCGGACTGGCGGTGCATCGCCGGATCCCAGGCTCAGTGCGATGGCGGGGAATCCCTTTTCGACCGCAGCAAGAATTGCGCTGACGACATCCTCCACGGCGATCATCTGATAACGGTTCCGGCCGCTGCCGATGGTTGGCACGGGAAGGCCAAGGTCCATCAACCGGAACAGCTTGATCAGGATGCCAAAGCGCCCGGGGCCCACAATCATGCGTGGACGCAGGACGGTAATCAGGTAGCCCTCGGTTCGTGCTTGTTCGCACAGCTGTTCTGAAGCCGCCTTGCTGCGCCCATACGGACCCAACGGGTTGCGTCGGTGCGTTGGAGGTACAGGCAGCGATTCCGGTAGCCCGTACACCATGTCCGTGCTGGTATAGATCAAGCGCGGCTGGCGCAGTTTGCGCATCCACTTCAGTACATTGGCTGTACCGCTAACGTTGACCTCGGCGAACCAGGCGTCCTGCTCTTTTGCCGGCACGGCGTTATGGAATTGCCTTGCCGCAAGATGGTGGACGACATCACCTTCATCCAATGGCACGCGCGACAGCGCCGCTGTATCTAGGATATCCAGTTGGTGGTGGACGACCCTCCCTGAAAATTCTGCAGGGAGAGGCAACAGGTCAACGGTGTGGACTTGCTGGCCCTGTGCAAGGAGGGTCCGCACGAGATGCGATCCGGTGAAGCCTGATCCACCAATGACAATATGCTTGCTCACGGCTCAGCCCCCACGCGCGACGAGAACGACGCCAGCACAGATCAGCGCGATCCCAGCCAGCTTCATTACGCTGACCGGTTCACGGAAGAACAGATATGCAGCACCGACGACAATCACATATCCCACGCTCAGGAAGGGATAAGCGAAACTCACCTGGACTTTGGAGAGGACGTACATCCAGAGCACGATGCTGATCGCATAGCACGACAGTCCGCTGAACACCCACGGATTGAGGACAATCCGGATGGCGCCCTGTGCGAGCTCAAGCACGCCCTGGTTGGTCACCAGCGAAACATTCGGCATGCCTTTGCGAAGGAAAAGCTGCGCACTCGCATTGAGGGCTACGGAGAACAGAATGAGTGGGATGAATTTGAGATACATGCGATCAACTTTGGAATGATGAGGAGGCATTACCAGTGGCGTGTCGCCGCCATTACTATGATGAGTCCGGCGAGGCCTACGGCCTGACTGACGCGGTCGCGCGCTGCGAAAACGATTGGATCATCATGCATGTCGCCCCGGTGGGCGACAAACCAGGCACGGCTGATCCAGTACAGCAGCACAGGACAGAGCAGCCAGAGCACTTGGGGCGTGGCGTACAGCCTGAGGCTGTCAGTGCTGTTGATGTAGAGTGCGAAGACCAGAACGCCGATGTAGCCCGCAGCTGTCCCGAATGACTGCACCAGCGGCAGATCGGCCACGGAGTACCCGCGACCGGAGGCTTTCTGCTTTCCCTGCGTTGCAGCCGCGGCAAGTTCGGTATAGCGCTTGAGAAGGGCGAGGCTGAGGAAAATGAACATCGAGAACGCGAGCAGCCAGAATGACCGTGGCGAATCGATTGCAAAAGCGCCGCCAATGATCCGCACGGTATAAAGCGCCGCCAACACCACGACATCGATCATCACGATGCGCTTGAGAGTGAACGAATAGGCCAAGGTCGTGATGAAGTAGACCAGCAGAACAAGTGCAAACGCAGGACTTGTCCACAGCGCCAGTGCGAAACCGGCCAGTGTCAACAAGGGGGTGGCAACCAGCCCGTGAAACAGGGGCAAGGTCCCGGCCGCGAATGGTCGGTTCCGCTTCCGTGGATGCTGCCGGTCTGGCGCCAGATCCAGCAGGTCGTTCAGCAGGTAAACGCCGGATGCGCACAGGCCGAAGGCAAGGAAGGCGAGCGCCGCGTTTACTAAGGCTTCCGGCTCGAACAGGCGGTGCGCGGTAAGCAGTGGAACCAGTACGAGAAGGTTCTTCAGCCACTGGTACAGCCGCAGTGCCTTGATCCAGGTGCGGAGTCCTCCGGCCTGTCCAGGCAGGTGATCGATCAACCGGGTTTGCGCGCGGGCTTGATTTGCCAGCGATTCGGAAGCGTTGACGACGACGGCACCTGCGGCGTGCTTCCAGACCGGCAGGTCAACGCGGTGGTTGCCAAGGTAGTCGAAACCCCGTTCCCCATAGCGCTCGACGAGGGCTTCAGCCTTGGCGTGCCCGGCCAGATTGCGGGCACCATCGCTGGCGATGACCTCGTCAAAAACGCCGAGATGATCGGCGATCGGCTGGACCAGCAGCCGGTCCGAGGCGGTGCACAGGACGCGCGGACGCTGCGGTGTCGCGCGCAGCATGGCCACGACACGCTCATCGTATGGCAGGGTCTCAACCTGCAAGGTCACCCGGGAAGCGAGCTGGCGCTTCACATAGGCTTTGCCGCGCAGCAGCCAGAACGGTACCAGCAAAGCAAACAGCGGGTTGCGCGCCAGCAGGGCGAGCAGTGATTCGTACAGCAGGTCGCTACGCAGCAGCGTCCCGTCCAGATCGACGCACAGGGCTGCTCCCCGCGTCAGTTCACCGGATGCGGCCGGTACGACATTGTGATGCGACATGTGCCGCAGTTCCCCTCATCCAGTAGTGCGGGGAGTATACGAGGGGGAGTTACATTGCGACAGTTTCAGGTACAGGCCGGGGGGGCGTGAACGCGCCGCATTCCAAGATGGGCCGGAGCGGCCGGTTGAGCCGTGGCAGCAGGGACCAAGTGCAGACGGTGAAGGGTAATCAGCTCCCACCGCACCCCGTAGCGCGTGTCCTTTGTCCAAGCGCCAGCGTCAAGGTGATCTGCCCGCCAGCGGCGAGGAACTGGCCTGTCAGGTTGGGGGAACTCACGCGCCCCGCCTCGATCTGAAGTAAGGCAAGCGGGGCGTCATTTGCCAGCAACGTTATCTCGCGACGTGATTGTGCCGACAGAAAAAGGACTGCCTGCAGCCGGGTGGGCTCCAATGGCGGTCGCAGTCGGAGCGAGGCGGCCGCGCCATGAACGCTGCGCCCTTGGGGGAGACGCACCGCGCCAGCCACAGAAAAAACGATTGCTGACATCAGCGTCGAAATGCACCAACGATCCTAAGCGCAGTGGAACGTTGGCGGGCAATAACGCAAGCCGATCCAGTCGCATCACAGCGTATGGCGATAGCCGACACACTTTGGCAATCAGCAGGGTGGGCAATGTCCGCCCACCCTGCGAGTAATCACGCGGATGTAGACTTACAACGCCTTTTCCAGCTCCGGCAGGATCGCAAACAGATCTCCCACCAGACCAATATCGGCAATTTCGAAGATCGGCGAATCCGCATCCTTGTTGATTGCGACAATGGTGCCGGCATCCTTGATGCCGGTCAGGTGCTGGATGGCACCGCTGATGCCGACGGCCACGTACAGTTCCGGCGCGATGATCTTGCCGGTCTGGCCGACCTGCAGGTCGCTGGGCACGTAGCCGGCATCGACCGCGGCGCGCGAGGCACCGACGGCGGCACCAAGTTTGTCGGCCAGCTGGAAGATGACCTTGAAGTTCTCTTCCGAACCGACGCCACGGCCACCGGAGACCACGCGCTTGGCGCTCTGCAGGTCCGGGCGGTCGCTGGCACCGGCGGCCAGGCCGACGAAGCGGGTGTGCGCCGGCAGGGCCGCATCGACGCTGGCTGCTTCAACGGCGGCGCTGCCACCCTGGGCCGCTTCCGGCCAGGAGGCGGCGCGCACGGTGGCGACCACGATCTGGTCGGCCGGCGCTTCCACGGTGATGATGGCGTTGCCGGCGTAGATCGGGCGCTTGAAGGTGTGGCTGCCTTCCACGCTCATCAGGTCGGACACCTGGTTGACGCCCAGCAGGGCGGCCACGCAGGGCATCAGGTCCTTGCCGAAGGTGGTGGACGGGCCGAACACGTGGCTGTAGCCCTTGGCCAGCTGCGCGATCTGCGGGGCCAGCACCTGGGCGATGGCCTGCGCGTTGGCGGCGTTGGCCACGGTCAGGACCTTGGCGACGCCGGCGATCTTCGCGGCTTCAGCGGCAACGACGGCCGGGTCGGCGGCCAGCACCAGCACGTCGATGCTGGCACCGCTGATGGCGGCGGCGGCGCTGACGGTCTTGGCGGTGGCGGCGTTGAGCTTGCCGTCGTGGTGCTCGGCGATGACGAGAATCTTGCTCATTACAGCAGCCCCTTCTGCTTGAGTGCGGCAACCAGTTCGGCCGCGTCCTTGACCATCACACCCTTGCTGCGCTTGGACGGCGCGGCGTACTGGGTGGTCTTGAAGGTATCGGCGGCTTCAACGCCGAGGTCGGCCAGCTGCAGGGTCTCCAGCGGCTTGGCCTTGGCCTTCATGATGTCGGGCAGCTTGATGAATCGCGGTTCGTTCAGGCGCAGGTCGGTGGTGACCACGGCCGGCAGGTCCACTTCCAGCGTTTCCAGGCCGGCGTCGACTTCGCGGGTCACCGTGGCCTTGCCGTCGGCGATGTCCAGCTTGCTGGCGAAGGTCGCCTGCGGGCGGCCCCACAGCGTGGCCAGCATCTGGCCGGTCTGGTTGGCATCGTCATCGATGGCCTGCTTGCCCAGGATCACCAGGTCCGGCTGTTCCTTCTCGACCAGCTTGAGCAGGGTGCGGGCGGCGGTCAGCGGCTGGATGGCCTGGTCGGTCACGACGTGAATGGCACGGTTCGCACCCATGGCCAGACCATTGCGCAGGTGCGCCTGGGCGTCGGTCGGGGCGATGGTGGCGACCACGACTTCCGTGGCGATGCCCTTGTCGCGCAGGCGCAGGGCTTCTTCCAGCGCGATTTCATCGAAGGGATTGGGCGACAGCTTGACGCCGTCGGTGACCACGCCGGAACCGTCCGGCTTGACCTGAATGCGGACATTGTAGTCCACCACGCGCTTGTACGCGACGAGGATTTTCATCTGGTACTCGATCCTTGTAGTGCCGGCCGTTGGCCGGCTCACAGTAACGGGAAACGTCCGGTCCTCGCACAGCAACCGGTTCGGGGGTGGGATCCCGATTCTAGCTGGCTTGGGGTGACCATGCGAATGCGTATGGTTTTGCTGCGATGCGGCAAAAAAGGCCGCATCTGGCATCATGGTTCATGTGCCGCCAGCAGTCGTGAAGATCACCGGCATGTATGCTGTGCAGCTGCGTCGGGCCGCCACAGGCGTCCCTTGGAAGAATTCAAGAATAGGAGATCAGGCAGTGCCCACATGGCTTGTAACCGGCGGCGCCGGTTTCATTGGCGGTAACTTCGTTCTCGAAGCAGTCGCCCGCGGCGTCAAGGTCGTCAATCTTGACGTGCTGACCTATGCCGGCAACCTGAAGACCCTGTCCAGCCTGGAGGGCAACCCGCACCACGTGTTCGTGCAGGGCGATATCGGCGACAGCGCCCTGGTGGCCCGCCTGCTGGCCGAACACCAGCCCGACGCGGTGCTGAACTTCGCCGCCGAAAGCCACGTCGACCGCTCCATCGACGGTCCGGGTGCCTTCATCCAGACCAATGTGGTCGGCACCCTGGGCCTGCTGGAAGCCGTGCGCGACCATTGGAAGGGCCTGCCGGCCGAGCAGGGCGCCGCCTTCCGCTTCCTGCACGTGTCCACCGACGAGGTGTACGGCACCCTGGGCGAGACCGGCAAGTTCAGCGAGACTACCCCGTATGCGCCCAATTCGCCGTACTCGGCATCCAAGGCCGCGTCGGACCACCTGGTGCGTGCGTTCCACCACACCTACGGGCTGCCGGTGCTTACCACCAACTGCTCCAACAACTACGGTCCGTACCACTTCCCTGAAAAGCTGATCCCGCTGGTGATCGCCAAGGCGCTGGCCGGCGAGCCGCTGCCGGTGTACGGCGACGGCAAGCAGGTGCGCGACTGGCTGTTCGTGACCGACCACTGCGAAGCGATCCGCACCGTGCTGGCAAAGGGCCAGGTCGGCGAGACCTACAACGTCGGCGGCAATTCGGAAAAGCAGAACATCGAAGTCGTGCAGGCGATCTGCGCACTGCTCGATGCGCGCCGCCCGCGTGACGATGGCCAGCCGCGCAGCAGCCAGATCACCTACGTGGCCGATCGACCCGGCCATGACCGCCGCTACGCGATCGATGCGTCGAAGCTGAAGAATGATCTCGGCTGGGAACCGGCCTACACCTTCGAACAGGGCATCGCCTTCACCGTCGACTGGTACCTGGACAACCAGGAATGGGTCAACGGCGTGCTCGACGGCAGCTACCGCCTGCAGCGCATCGGCACCAGCGCCTGAAACCAGGAGAGAACATGACGCAGCGTAAAGGCATCATCCTGGCCGGCGGCTCCGGCACCCGGCTTTATCCGATCACCAAGGGCGTCAGCAAGCAGCTGCTGCCGGTGTACGACAAGCCGATGATCTACTACCCGCTCAGCGTGCTGATGCTCGCGGGCATCCGTGAAGTGCTGATCATCAACACCCCGCACGAACAGGCGTTGTTCCAGCAGCTGCTGGGCGACGGTTCGCAGTGGGGCATGGACATCCAGTATGCCGTGCAGCCCAGCCCCGACGGTCTGGCCCAGGCCTACCTGATCGGCCGCGACTTCGTGGCCGGCAAGCCGAGCTGCCTGGTGCTGGGGGACAACATCTTCCACGGCCACGGCCTGCGCGAAGTGCTCAAGCGCGCTGACGATCGCGTGGACGGCTCGACCGTGTTCGGCTATTGGGTCAATGATCCGGAACGGTATGGCGTGGCCGAGTTCGACCCGAGCGGCAAGGTCATCGATCTGGTGGAGAAACCGGAAAAGCCGCGCTCCAACTATGCGGTGACCGGCCTGTATTTCTACGACGGCAATGCCAGCGACTATGCCGCTGAGCTGAAGCCGTCGCCGCGTGGTGAGCTGGAGATCACCGATCTCAACAAGCGCTACCTGGCCGAGGGCAACCTGCACCTGGAAGCGTTGGGCCGTGGCTATGCCTGGCTGGATACCGGCACCCACCAGTCGCTGCTGGAAGCGTCCAACTTCATCGAGACCATCCAGACGCGTCAGGGCCTGCAGGTCTGCTGTCCCGAGGAAATCGCGTTCGGCCAGGGCTGGATCAACGCTGGACAATTGGAAGCGCTGGCCGCGCCATTGATCAAGAACAGCTACGGTGAATATCTGCATAAACTCGCCGTGCGCGGAGTCGTTCCATGAAAGTGATTGAAACCAGACTGCCCGGCTGCGTGGTGATCGAGCCGGCGGTGTTCGGCGACGCCCGTGGCTATTTCTTCGAAACCTGGAATGCCGAGCGCTTTGCCGCGCAGGGCCTGCCGGATCGTTTCGTGCAGAGCAACGTCTCGACCTCGGCGCAGGGCGTGCTGCGCGGCCTGCATTACCAGTGGCCGCGCCCGCAGGGCAAGCTGGTCAGCGTGCTGGAAGGCGAGGTCTATGACGTGGCCGTCGACATCCGTCGCGGTTCGCCGACCTTCGGCCAGTGGGAAGCGGTGGTGCTGAGCGCGGAAAACAAAAAGCAGTTCTGGATTCCGGAAGGCTTTGCCCATGGCTTTGCCGTGCTGTCCGAGCGTGCGGTGTTCAGCTACCTGTGCACCGAGGTCTATCTGAAGGACTTCGATGCCGGCGTGCGCTGGAACGATGCCGACATCGCGGTGGACTGGCCGGTGAGCGCGCCGACCCTGTCGGCCAAGGACGAGACTGCGCCCTTCCTGAAGGACATCGCCGAAGACCGTCTGCCGGTCTACGTCGCATGACGGTGCTGGTGTTCGGCGGCAATGGCCAGGTCGGCCAGGAGCTGCTGCGCGCGCTGGCCCCGCTGGGGCCAGTGGTGGCGACCACGCGCAGCGGCCAGCTGCCCGATGGCAGCGCCTGCGAGGTGGCCGACTTCGGCCAGCCTGACCGCCTGCCGGCGCTGCTGGACCGCCTGCAGCCGTCGGTGGTGGTCAATGCCGCTGCCTACACGGCCGTCGACCGTGCCGAGCAGGATGTAGAGGCTGCGTTTGCGGCCAACGCACAGGCGCCGGGCGTGATCGCGCGCTGGTGCGCGGCACATGGCGTGCCATTCGTGCATTACTCCACCGATTACGTGTTCGATGGCCAGGGCAGCGCGCCCTACCGCGAAGACGAAGCGACCGCACCGCTGGGCGTCTATGGCACCAGCAAGCGTGATGGCGAAGACGCCGTTCGCGCAGCCGGTGGCCGCCACCTGATCTTCCGCACGGCATGGGTGTACGCCTCGCACGGCGCCAATTTCCTGCGCACGATGCTGCGGGTGGGCGCCGAGCGTGACCAGCTGCGGGTGGTGGCCGACCAGATCGGTACGCCGACCCCGGCTGCGCTGATCGCCGATGTCACCGCGCAGGCGCTGCAGCACCCGGGGCAGCTGTCGGGCACCTGGCATCTGACCGCCAGTGGCCAGACCAGCTGGCATGGATTTGCCAAAGCGATTTTCGCCGAGGCGTTGGCCACTGGTGTATTGGCCAAGGTGCCGGTCGTCGAAGCGATTCCCAGTTCCGAGTACCCGACCCCGGCCAAGCGTCCGGCATGGTCGGTGCTGGACAACCGCCGGCTGCAGCAGGAGTTCGGCATCGTGCTGCCGGCCTGGCAGGACGGCCTGAAGCGGGTGATGGCCGAGATTGCCTGATGGCGGTAGCGCCGGGCCATGCCCGGCGACGCAGACTGCGCTGCGCTGCTCCGCCTTGGTAGATCCACACCATGCGTGGATGGTGCCAGACGGAATGGAGAAGCATCCACGCATGGCGTGGATCTACTGGTCAGAAAAGGGGTCAGAGCCCGTTGCGAAGCAACGGGATCCGACCCCGGGTCAACCTCAGCTGCGCCCGTAGGTGTCCTCGAAGCGCACGATGTCATCCTCGCCCAGGTAACTGCCGGACTGCACTTCGATCAGCTCCAGCGGCAGCTTGCCCGGGTTGCGCAGGCGATGGGTCACGCCCAGCGGGATGTAGGTGCTCTGGTTCTCGCTCAGCAGGAGCACCTCGTCGCCGCGGGTGACCTCTGCCGTGCCGCTGACCACGATCCAGTGTTCGGCGCGATGGTGGTGCATCTGCAGGCTCAGCGTGCCGCCCGGCTTGACCGTGATGCGCTTGACCTGGAAGCGCTCGCCGTTATCGATCGAATCGTAGGCACCCCACGGGCGGTAGACCTTGCGGTGCCAGGCGGCTTCGCTGCGGCCGTCGGCCTTCAACTGCGACACCACCGTCTTGACCTCCTGCATGCGATCGGCCTTGCCGACCAGTACCGCATCGTCGGTCTCCACCACGATCACGTCGTCCAGGCCGACCATCGCCACCAGGCGCTGGCCGTAGGCGTAGGTGTTGCGGCAGTCGATGGCGATCACATCGCCCTGGTGGGCATTGCCGTCGCCATCCTGCTGCGAGACATCGCGCAGCGCGGTCCACGAGCCGACGTCGTTCCAGCCTGCGTCGAGCGGAATGACCACCGCGTCGGCGGTCTTTTCCATCACGGCATAGTCGATGGAATCGGACGGCACGGCGGTGAACGCTTCCTTGTCCAGACGGGTGAAATCAGTATCGCGGCGCGACTGCTGCCACGCCGTGCGGCTGCCGGCCAGCATCGCCGGCTGGAAGCGTTCCAGCTCCTGCAGGTAGCGCGACGCCTTGAACAGGAACATGCCGCTGTTCCAGTAGTACTGGCCGCTGGCCACGTAACCGGTGGCGGTGTCCAGATCGGGCTTCTCGACGAAACGCTCTACGGCGCGCAGGCCCTCGCCATCGGCCGCCTTGATGTAGCCGTAGCCGGTTTCCGGGCCCGTGGGCACGATGCCGAAGGTCACCAACTTGCCGGCTTCGGCCGCGCTGGCAGCTGCTTGCACCGCGCTGCGGAATGCTGCTTCATCGGTGATCACGTGGTCCGAGGGCAGCACCAGCAGCAGCGCATCGGCGCCGTCACGGGTGGCTTCCAGGGCGGCCACGGCGATCGCCGGCGCGGTGTTGCGGCCGATCGGCTCGAGGATGATCGCGGCAGGTGCCGCGCCGACCTGCTGCAGCTGCTCGGCGGCGACGAAGCGGTGCTCCTCGTTGGCGATCACCAGCGGGCCGCGGCTGGCGATGGGCGCGATGCGCTGCCAGGTCGCCTGCAGCATGGTCAGGTCACCGGCCAGCGGCAGGAACTGCTTCGGGTAGGACTCACGCGACAGCGGCCACAGGCGGGTTCCGGAGCCACCGGAGAGAATGACGGGCTGGATGATGCTCATGGTCTTCCTTGGTTACTGCTGGAGAAGGTGAGAGATTTCGTCGGTGCGCGCCTGCAGCAGCGCGGCATCACCGCGGGCTTCCACATTCAGGCGCAACAGCGGTTCAGTATTGGAGCTGCGCAGGTTGAAGCGCCAGTTGCCGAAATCGGCGCTGATGCCGTCGGTGTGATCAAGCGCCGGCGACTGTGCGGCGAAGTGCTCCATCACGCGCGCGACGGCCGCCTTGGCGTCAGCCACCTTGAAGTTGATCTCGCCGCTGCAGGGGAAGGCCGCCATGCGGTCCTCCACCCAGTCGGCCAGCGAGCGGCCGCTCTCGGACACCAGCTGGGCGATCAGCAGCCACGGGATCATGCCGGAGTCCGCATAGGCGAATTCGCGGAAGTAGTGGTGGGCGCTCATCTCGCCGCCGTACACCGCATCCTCGGCGCGCATCTTTTCCTTGATGAAGGCGTGGCCGCTCTTGCACAGCACCGGCACGCCGCCGGCCGCTTCGACCATCTCCACCGTGTTCCAGACCAGGCGCGGGTCGTGCACGACCTTGCCGCCCGGCTGGTGGGCGAGGATGGCCTTGGCCAGCAGGCCGACCAGATAGTAGCCCTCGATGAAGCGGCCGGTGTGGTCGAAGAAGAAGCAGCGGTCGAAATCGCCGTCCCAGGCGATGCCGAAGTCGGCGCCGTGTTCGCGCACGGCCTCGGCAGTGGCGGCGCGGTTTTCCGGCAGCAGCGGGTTGGGGATGCCGTTGGGGAAGTTGCCATCGGGTTCATGGCAGATGCGGATGAACTCCAGCGGCAGGTGCGGCGCGAGCAGGTCGACGATGGCACCGGCGCCACCGTTGCCGGCGTTGACGACCAGCTTCAGCGGCTTGAGCTTGCTGGCATCGACATAGCTCAGCAGGTGGTCGATGTAGGCGCGCTTGTCATGCTGGGTGGTCTGCGCCGCGCTCGGCGGCTTGGCAGTGCCGGTATCGGCGGCCACGGCATCGGAGATCGCGAACAGGCCGGTATCGGAGCTGATCGGCCGTGCGTTTTCCTTAACCAGCTTCATCCCGTTGTAGTCCATCGGGTTGTGGCTGGCGGTGACCATCACGCCACCGGCGGCACCGAGGTAGTCGGTCTGGAAATAGACTTCTTCGGTGCCGCACAGGCCGATGTCGATCACCTCGCGGCCGACGCCGCGCAGGCCGGCGGCGAGCGCATCCTGCAGGGCGGGGCTGGTCAGGCGGACGTCATGCCCCAGTACTACCGGGCCCGGAGCGAGCTGAGCGTCCAGGGCCGCGCCGATGCGGCGGGCGAGGTCTTCGTTCAGTTCTTCCGGCACGCGGCCGCGGATGTCATAGGCCTTGAAGGCGGGCAGGGGCATCGCTCAGTTCCATTGTGGGCACAGCCAGCGATTGTAGCGCCAGCCTTGTATGGGAATCGTTTTCATGCCGCAATGGCACCTGACCGGCCGGCGCCTCAGACGCGCGGCGGCCGCCCCCGCTTGCCCTTCGGCACCACCCCGGGCAGCGGCGCCAGCAGCGCCTCCAGGTCCTCGTCGTTGAAGCGAGGGCCGCTGGCACCGCCCCCTTCGAGGATGGACTCGGCCAGCGCCGCCTTGCGCTGCTGCAGTTCGGCGATACGTTCTTCGATGCTGCCGGCAGCGATCAGGCGGTACACGAATACCGGCTGCTGCTGGCCGATACGGTGGGCGCGATCGGTCGCCTGCCGCTCGGCGGCCGGGTTCCACCACGGATCGAAGTGGATGACGGTATCTGCGGCGGTCAGGTTCAGGCCGACGCCACCGGCCTTCAGGCTGATCAGGAAGATCGGCACCTCGCCCTGCATGAAGCGCTGCACGGGCGTGGCCCGGTCCTGGGTATCGCCGGTCAGCTGCACATGGGCCAGGCCCATCTCATCCAGTGCCTGTGCGATCAGCGCCAGCATGCTGGTGAACTGCGAGAACAGCAGGATGCGCCGGCCTTCCTCCACCATCTCCGGCAGCATGTCGCGCAGCAGCTCCAGCTTGGCCGACGGCGCGCTGCGCTTGCCGGTTTCACCGGGCAGCAGTCGTGGGTCGCAGCAGACTTGGCGCAGCTTCAGCAGGGCGTCCAGCACCAGGATATGGCTGCGGCCCAGGCCCTGCGCGGCCACGGCTTCGCGCACCTTGGCTTCCATCGAGGCGCGCACGGTTTCGTACAGGTCACGCTGTGCGCCCTCCAGCGCCACCGTGCGGGTGATCTCGGTTTTCGGCGGCAGCTCGGCTGCCACCTGGTCCTTGCGCCGGCGCAGCATGAACGGTCGCAGGCGTTGGGCGAGCAGATGCGCGCGCTGTGGATCGCTGCCGCGCTCGATGGGATGGCGCCAATGCTGGTTGAACTGCTTCTCGTTGCCCAGCAGGCCGGGCAGCAGGAAATCGAACTGTGCCCACAGTTCGCCCAGATGGTTTTCCAGCGGCGTACCGGTCAGGCACAGGCGATGGCGCGCATGCAGCGTGCGCAGGGCGATGGCCGCCTTCGATTTCGCGTTCTTGACCTGCTGTGCCTCATCGAGGATCAGCAGGTGATAGTCGTGGGCCAGCAGCGCTTCTTCATCGCGCCACACCAGCGGGTAGGTGGTCAGCACCAGATCGTGTTCGCCGATGCGATCGAAGTGGGCAGCGCGGTCGGCGCCGTGCAGCACCAGCACGCGCAGGTCCGGGGCGAAGCGGGCCGCTTCACTGCTCCAGTTGTGCAGCAGCGAGGTCGGTACCACCACCAGGGCCGGCTGCTGCAGCCGGCCCTGTTCCTTTTCCAGCAGGATGTGGGCCAGGGTCTGCAGTGTCTTGCCCAAGCCCATGTCATCGGCCAGCACGCCGCCGAGGTCCTGCTGCCGCAGGTACTGCAGCCAGGCCAGGCCCTGCAGCTGGTAGTGACGCAGGGAGGCAGCCAGGCCGGCCGGGGGAGCGATCTCTTCGAGTGCGGGGGTCTGCAGCAGGCGCTGCACCAGCGCACGGGTGTCCTGGTTGCCCTTGAACTGCAGGCGAGCGTCGTCCTGCAGGGCGCGCAGGCGGCCACGGTCACGCGACGATACGCGCAAGGGCGCGCCGCGTTGGCTGAACAGATCGGCGAGCAAGGCGATGACCGGCTTCAGGCGCGCGGCCTTGATGGCCAGATGGGTGTTGTCGTCGGCCGACAGCATCACGTGCTCGTCGTCATCGATGGCATCGATCTGCCCGCGCAGCCAGCGTGGATCGGTCTGCAGCACCGTGTGCAGCAGCGGAGCCAGCGGCACGGTGCGACCATCGACCTGGATGTCCAGGCCGAGATCGAACCAGCCGTCTTCCGTCTGACTGGGCTGGATGTCCAGATCGATATCATCGACCAGGGTGATGCGGTGGCGGAAATCGTCATCCACCTCCACTTTCCAGCCGAGCGCTTCCAGCTTCGGCACGTCCTGCAGCATGAGCCGGGTCCAGTCCTGGCTGCGCAGGACGAACTGCGGTCCTGCGCCCTCCAGCGAGGCGCGGGGTGCCGTGTCGCGGTGCAGGTGGAAGCCGCGCAGTTCGCGCTCGCGACGCGCCTCTTCGGCGGGATCGCGCGGCAGCAGCGCAAGCTCGCCGTTGGCATCGTGGACGAACACGTTGGGGTCATCCAGGAAGCGCACGTGTTCGTCGTACTCGAAGGCAACGGTCGCAAAGTCCGCCCACTGCGAGGGCCCGCGACGGCTCATCCATGCCGGGCGGTACTCGAAACTGTGCAGGCGCAGTACGGGCGTCATCGCGCTGATCTGCAGCGTACGCATCGCATCAACCGAACCGGGACGCGGCAGTGCCGGGTCCATCTGCTTCAGCACCTGCGCCACCACCGACGCTTCGGTGGGCAGCAGGGGCGGCAGGGAGAGAAAGAAATCTGCATCCTGGATGCTCACATCGAGCAGCAGCGGCCCCACCTCGCCGGTGACGGGGTCGAGGTAGCCGGCGGCATTGCCCAGTACCAGGCCCTCGGCATCGCCGTCCAGGTGCAAGGAAGGAAACGACAGCAGCTCGCCATCCACCTCGTCCACCTCCCAGTGCAGCATGCCCTGGCGCGGCGCGCCGGCGCGTGCGGGCACGCGATCCCGCCCGCAGAAGACCCACCCGTGGCCGCTGGCAACGATCAGTGCCAGCGTGGCGCTGATGTCGATGCGCGGCTCTGGCGTAGTGGCACGGCGCTCAGCCCAGAGCTGGGCGATGATCGACATGTCCGCCGGGGTCAGGTAATTGGGCGGGGTGAGCAGCATCTCGGCGGTGATTTCGGTCCACTTGCCGAACTCGATGCCCCCATCTGCGCGGTACTTCACCTTGCGCATCAGCACCGACGGGCGATGATTGTTCGTGGACAGCTCGAACACCACGCCATTGCGGACCGGCTTGGCCGGCTGGCTGCGCATGGCCTGCCAGCGCGACAGTTCCGCCAGCAGCTGCGGGCGCACGGGCTGCACCAGTCCGCCGTCGGTCCCGGCACCCACCGGGACCCGTTCATCATATTCGATGGCCCCATCCAGCAGGTAAACCATCAGCGTGGCGGCCATGTGCTTGCAGTTCTGGCCGACCGGGCAGGAGCAGTCTCCCTGCAGGCGGCTGCGGGGCGTGCGCATGCTTGCCGCCAGGTCGATCTTTACGCGGTAAGGCCGCGCGGCGGTGCCCTGCACCTCGGCGATGAGTACATCGCCGTGGCGTTCCAGCTGGCTTACTCCGCCAATGCACCGCTCGCTGCGGCCCAGCGTGCCTTCATCGAACCAGCGGGCCAGGTCCTCATCGGTGTAGAGCAGAGACATTGGTTCCAGTGCCGGCGGCGGGCGTTTGTCAATTCGTCATTCTAGCGGGAGCCCGGCAGCAGGCCCATAAATGCTGCGGCGCATCCCAGCCATGTGGCGGCGCCCGGCTAGAATGCGATCATTCTTCCCCCGTAGGGCTGTAGAAATGGAACACGCAACTTCCAGCGGCAAGCGCAGCAAGCGCTTCGCTTCGGCGGCGGAGGCCCTGCAGGGCGTCATCGCCGACGGCCAGACCCTGGCCGTGGGCGGCTTCGGTCTGTGTGGCATTCCCGAGGCGCTGATCGCCGCGCTGCGCGACAGCGGCGCCACGGGCCTGACCGTGATCTCCAACAATGCCGGCGTCGATGGCTTCGGCCTCGGCCAGCTGCTGGAAACGCGGCAGATCAGGAAGATGATTTCGTCCTACGTGGGCGAGAACAAGGAATTCGAACGGCAGTTCCTGGCCGGTGAACTGGAACTGGAGTTCAACCCGCAGGGCACCCTGGCCGAGCGCCTGCGTGCCGGTGGCGCGGGTATCCCCGCGTTCTT
>JAAIGF010188224.1_pt1 | contig 27960 bp, 22 predicted proteins | sample 6487441 | NCBI WGS metagenome assembly JAAIGF01 (sample SAMN13974129, study PRJNA590717) | phyllosphere metagenome | biome: pepper field; feature: multiple bacterial spot infested pepper fields; material: pepper leaves; isolation source: leaves from pepper fields | host: Capsicum annuum ... | reverse complement strand
GGGCTGGTTGTTCTTGAGGGTGAAGAAACCACCCTCGAACAGGTAGTACGCCGCGTCGGGTTTTTCGGTGGTGACGAAGGGGTAGATGACCTTGCGCATGGCAGGATCTCCCTTGCCTGCGCAAGAAATACGGTGGACGAAGACTTTTTGCCCACCTTGGCGCAATCCTTCGGCCGCTGGCGCGAACAGTTTGAATTCCGGGTTGGCCAGGAAGTCGTCCACGGAATACGTGGTGTACGTTTTCGACATGCCGGCGTACGGACACTGGAAGAACGCCCCGTCGGCGTCTCCCTTGTAGAACTGCTGCGTTTTGCCGATCACGTCGTCGGGCTTGATGAACCATGCCTCGCCCGTGAAGGCGGTCACGCGCCATTCGGTGTCGACGAATTGGGCGTGGCCGGTCAGGGGCAGGACGGCGAGCAGCGAGGCCAGGGCGAAGGATTTGAGTGTCATGCCTGGGCGGGCAGCAAGGCTTGCGCCAGCATGGCGTGCAGCAGCACGTTGCAGCCAGCAGCCAGGTGCTCGGGCTTGGCGTCTTCGATCTCGTTGTGGCTGATGCCGTCCTTGCAGGGAACGAAGATCATGGCGGTCGGGGCCACGCGCGCGACGTAGACGGCGTCGTGGCCGGCGCCGCTGACGACTTCCATGGACGAATAGCCCAGGGTCTCGGCGCCTTCGCGTACGGCTTCCACCAGCGGGGCGGCAAACGGCTGCGGCGCGAAGTAGACCACCTGCTGGATCTCGTGCCTGATGCCGCGGGCATCCAGGTCGGCGCAAGCCGCGCGCAAGGCGGCGTCCATCTTCAGCAGGGTGTCGTCGTCACCGGCGCGGAAGTCGACGGTCAGTTTGACCTGTCCGGGAATGACGTTGCGAGAGGCCGGGAACACGTCCAGGCAACCCACGGTGCTGCGGGCGTGCGGGGCGTTGTCGAGGGCGATGCCGTTGATGGTCTGGATCAGTTGCGCGGCGGCCAGCAGGGCGTCGCGGCGCAGCGGCATGGGCGTGGGGCCGGCATGGGCTTCCACGCCAGTCAGCGTGATGTCGTACCAGCGCTGGCCCAGCGCACCCGTGACCACGCCGATGACCGTGTCGGCATCTTCCAGCACCGGGCCTTGCTCGATGTGGGCCTCGAAGTAGGCGGCGACTGGCTGGCCCGCGACCTGGTCGGTACCGGCGTAGCCGATGTCGTCCAGCGCTTCCTTGACGGAGATGCCGTCGCGGTCGGTGGCGGCCAGGGCGGTTTCCAGGCTGAAGGCGCCGACGTGCACGCCCGAGCCCATCATCACGGGCACGAAGCGCGAGCCTTCTTCGTTGGTCCAGACCACGACCTCGATGGGCGCATCGGTGATGATGTCGGCGTCGTTGAGGGTGCGCAGCACTTCCAGCCCGGCCAGTACACCGTAGTTGCCGTCGAACTTGCCGCCGGTGGGCTGGGTGTCGATGTGGCTGCCGGTCTGCACGGCGGGCAGGTCGTCGCGGCGGCCGGGACGGCGCGCGAAGATGTTGCCGATGGCGTCGATGCGAATGCTGCAGCCGGCGTCGCGCGCCCAGGCGATGAACAGGTCGCGGCCCTGGCGATCCAGGTCGGTCAGCGCCAGGCGGCAGACGCCGCCCTTGGGCGTGCCACCGATCTGCGCGAGTTCCATCAACGATTTCCAGAGCCGTTCGCCGTCGATTCGCAGGGCGACGGGCGTGGAGGCTAGGGGATTGGCTGCCATGATCTGTCTGTCTCCGATATTTTTTATGGATGCTCGGCGCGAGCCGCTGAACATCGTATCGGGAACGGACGGATCGTGATGACAGGGGCGCCGGCCACCTCAGTGTCGGCCCCAGTGTGCAGGCACCCACAGATACGGTTACGGGAAAACCCGCCAACTGTGCTGGCGGAACCCGCAAAAACCGTAGTGGTGCAAACCCGGTATGGATCAGGCCCGGCGGCGCGTCCAGGTCACGAAGGCGTAGGGCAGGTCGTCGTGCGGCGGCTGTTCGTCGCGGACGGCCTGTTTCCAGTCGCTGTCGGGCAGGGCGGGGAACCAGGCGTCGCCCGCCACGTCGGCATCGATTTCGGTCGCGATGATGCGGTCTGCGAGGGCCAGGGCCTGTTCATAGATCTGCGCACCGCCGATCACACAGACTTCTTCCACGTCACCCGCCGCAGCCAGGGCGGCGGACAGCGAGTCGACCACCGTGGCGCCGGCGGCTTCGTAACCGGCATTGCGGCTGATGACGATGTTGTGGCGACCCGGCAGCGGGCGGCCCAGCGATTCCCAGGTCTTGCGGCCCATCACGATGGGCTTGCCCAGGGTGACGCGCTTGAAATGCTGGAGATCGGGCGGCAGGCGCCAGGGCAGGGTGTTGTCGCGGCCGATGACGCGATTGCGGGCGTGGGCGACGACCAGGGTCAGGATGGGCATGGCAGGAAACGCGCGGTCAGACGGCGACCGGCGCCTTGATGTGAGGATGGAACTGGTAATCGAGGATCTCGAAATCCTCGTATTCGTAGTCGAACAGGGTCGGTGCCTTGCGGCGGATGTTCAGGCGCGGGTAGGGGTAGGGCTCGCGCGACAGTTGTTCGCGGACCTGCTCCATGTGATTGCTGTACAGATGGCAGTCGCCGCCCGTCCAGATGAACTCGCCCACATCCAGGTCGCACTGCTGCGCGACCATGTGGGTCAGCAGCGCGTAGCTGGCAATGTTGAAGGGCACGCCCAGAAAGATGTCGGCGCTGCGCTGGTACAACTGGCACGACAGCTTGCCGTCTGCCACGTAGAACTGGAAGAAGGCGTGGCAGGGCGGCAGGGCCATCTGCGGGATGTCGGCCACGTTCCAGGCCGACACGATCAGGCGGCGCGAATCGGGCGTGTTGCGGATCTGTTCGACGATCTGCGCGATCTGGTCGATGTGGCCGCCGTCGGGCGTGGGCCAGCTGCGCCACTGCGCGCCGTACACCGGGCCGAGGTCGCCGTCTTCACGCGCCCACTCGTTCCAGATCGTCACGCCGCGTTCCTGCAGCCATTTGACGTTGCGCCCACCCTGCAGGAACCACAGCAGTTCGATGAAGATGCTCTTGGTATGCAGCTTCTTGGTGGTGACCAGCGGGAAGCCCTGCTGCAGGTCGAAGCGCATCTGGTAGCCGAACACCGAGCGCGTGCCAGTGCCCGTGCGGTCGGTCTTTTCCACACCCGTTTCGTAGACGTGACGCATGAAGTCTTCGTATTGGCGCATGGGAGATCCGACTGAGGTGCTGGTGATGAGGTGAAACGGCAAGACTGGCGCGAGCGCGAAAACCGGGTCGAGGACGAGCAAGGAAAGCAGATGCCCCGATGCTTGGAGGAGCCGGGCTGCCCGATTGCCGGCCACCTGCACCCCCCTGGACGACCCGCCTGATCCGGCCATGTCATGAACCTGGGCCGGACGCGCGCTGCGCGGGGCGATTATCATACCCGCTTCGCCGTGATCGGCATCGCCCGCCCTGCCGGGCTCCCGATCACGATGCCGCTCCTCTTTCTTTCCCCAGGTTGCTTCCCACATGGCTCAGTACGTTTTCTCCATGCATCGCGTCGGCAAGATCGTGCCGCCGAAACGCCAGATCCTGCGCGACATTTCGCTGTCCTTCTTCCCGGGCGCCAAGATCGGCGTGCTGGGCCTGAACGGCGCCGGCAAGTCCACGCTGCTGAAGATCATGGCGGGCGTGGACAAGGACATCGAGGGCGAAGCCACCCCGATGCCCGGCCTGAACATCGGCTACCTGCCGCAGGAACCGCAGCTCGACCCCAACCACACCGTGCGTGAAGCGGTCGAAGCCGGCCTGGGCGCCGTGTTTGCCGCCAAGAAGCGCCTGGACGAGGTGTATGCGCTGTATGCCGAACCCGACGCCGACTTCGACGCCCTGGCCGCCGAGCAGGGCGAGCTGGAAGCCATCATCGCCGCCGGCACCTCGGGCAACGACGCCGAGCACCAGCTCGAAATCGCCGCCGACGCCCTGCGCCTGCCGCCCTGGGATGCCGTCATCGGCAATCTGTCGGGTGGTGAGAAGCGCCGCGTGGCGCTGTGCCAGCTGCTGCTGTCCAAGCCCGACATGCTGCTGCTCGACGAACCGACCAACCACCTGGATGCGGAAAGCGTCGACTGGCTCGAACAGTTCCTGCAGAAGTTCCCGGGCACCGTGGTGGCCGTGACCCACGATCGCTACTTCCTGGACAACGCCGCCGAGTGGATCCTCGAACTCGACCGCGGCCACGGCATTCCGTGGAAGGGCAACTACAGCTCGTGGCTGGAGCAGAAGGACGACCGCCTCAAGCAGGAAGAGGCGTCGGAATCGGCTCGCCAGAAGACCATCAAGAAGGAACTGGAATGGGTGCGCCAGAACCCGAAGGCGCGTCAGGCCAAGTCCAAGGCCCGTATCGCCCGCTTCGAGGAACTCAGCTCGCACGAGTACCAGAAACGCAACGAAACGCAGGAAATCTTCATTCCCGTGGCCGAGCGCCTGGGCAATGAAGTCATCGAATTCAAGAACGTCCGCAAGGCCTATGGCGACCGCCTGCTGATCGACGACCTGAGCTTCAAGGTGCCGGCTGGCGCCATCGTCGGCATCATCGGCCCCAACGGCGCCGGCAAGTCGACGCTGTTCCGCATGATCGCCGGCCGCGAGCAGCCCGACAGCGGTACGGTGGAACTCGGTTCGACCGTCAAGATCGCCTACGTGGAACAGACGCGCGAAGCGCTGGACGACGACAAGACGGTGTTCGATGCGGTCGCCGACGGCGCCGACATCCTGACCGTGGGCCGCTTCGAAATGCCCTCGCGCGCGTACCTGGGCCGCTTCAACTTCAAGGGCGGCGACCAGAACAAGTTCGTCGGCAAGCTCTCGGGCGGCGAACGCGGTCGTCTCCACCTGGCCAAGACGCTGATCGCCGGCGGCAACGTCCTGATGCTGGACGAACCGTCCAACGACATCGACGTGGAAACCCTGCGCGCGCTGGAAGACGCCCTGCTTGAATTCGCCGGCTGCGTGATGGTCATCAGCCACGATCGCTGGTTCCTGGACCGGATCGCCACGCACATCCTCGCCTTCGAGGGCGACTCGCAGGTGGTGTTCTTCGACGGCAACTATCAAGAGTACGAAGCCGACAAAAAGCGTCGCCTGGGCGAGGAAGGCGCCAAGCCCAAGCGTCTGCGTTACAAGCCGTTAAAGTAATACCTCTTTTCAGCTACTGGTAGCGTTGCCAGTTGGCTGCATGGCAGGCGCTAGCATTGGCTAGTGCCTGCTATCATCTTCACGTTTCGATTTGTGTCGGCCTCGGCAGGCGTGTCGCTGGCTTCGCGAAGCAGACCCGCTGGCCGTTTTCGGAGTTTCCGTGAAAGTTCTGCTTTGCACCAAGCGCGACCTGGTGGGCAATCTGATGCTCAATCATCTGCTGCCGCGGCTCACGCCCGCGCATCAGGTCGACGTCCTGCTGGCCAATCGCATCCGTCCCGAAACCGACACGGTTCCCGATCTGGGCTGGATGAAGCTGTTCGAGCAGGATCTGCCGAATCGCCTGTTGTTCCCGCTGCTGGATGCCGCACCGCAGCCGGACGCCACGTACCAATCGTTCGCGGGCCTGTCGGCGCGCCACGGCGTATCGATCCAGGATCGCGGCCATGTTTCCGGCGCCGACCTGGTCCAGGCCGTGCAGGCGTCCGCGCCCGACCTCATCGTGTCCTTCCAGTTCGGCTTCATCTTCAAGGGCGATGCCCTGGACGTGCCGCGCCTGGGGGCGCTTAACCTGCATTCGGGCGCGCTGCCCGAGCGCGCGGGGGTCAATCCCACGTTCTGGTGCATGAAGGACGGCGACCCCGAAGCCGCCTGCACGCTGCACTGGATCGACCGCGGCATCGACACCGGTCCCATCGTCACCGTCAGCCGGATGCCGCTGGATTACCAGCGCTCGTTCTTCGCCAACTGGATCGCCAATTACGAGAACGGCGCGCAGATGATCGCCGACACCGTGCTGGCCCTGGGACGTGGCGAGACGCTGCCGTCGACCCAGCAGGACAAGGCCAATACTCGCTACGTCCCCAAACCCACGTCTGCCGATTTCGACGCGTTCCGGGCCAGCGGCCGACGCCTGATCGATCCGGCCGACTACCTCGACCTCATCGGTCGCTACCTCCCATCGTGAACCGTCCCGTGCCCCGCTCATGTTTCGCCGCGCCTCGTGGTGCGGCTTGTGCCATGTGTCGGGGGACGGCGTGATCGCGCGCGGCATGTCGCTTGGCTGGCGCTTCGGCGTCCTGCTCGGCCTGCTGGTGGCCCTGACGCTGGCTGCCAGCTCTGCGTTCTGGCTGTCGGCGCTGGGGCGTGACAGCGCCGCGCTGCGCGAAAGCCGCTTCCAGTTCAGCCTGAGCAGCGTGCGCAATTCGCTGGAAGGCCAGTTGCAGCTCGGCCTGCTGCTGCAGGGGCTGCCGGGCGCGCAGTCGCTGATCGACCGACGTCGCGCGGAAGAGCGCGACATTCTTTCCATCGACGTATTCGACGACACCGGGCGCATCCTGTTCAGCACCGATCGTGGCGGGGTCGCCGCCACCTTGCCGCAGGCCTGGGTGGCGCCGTGTCTCAATGCGCGCCAGACCTCCTGGCATGGCCAGGACGACGTCGGCGCGGTGCAGTGCACGGCCCTGGTCAACGCCTTCGACAAGACTGCGGGCGGCGTGGTGCTGCGTTATCGCATCGCCGACCGCAGCGAAGTGCTGTCCACGCTGCTGCGGCGCTGGCACGCGGGCATCGGCCTGTGGCTGGTGCTGGTGCTTGCCGCCGGTGCCGTGGGTTGGTTCGCCTATCGGCGCATCGAAGACCGGCTCGATGACGAGCGCCGGGCGCTGCTGGAAGAAAGCGACGAACCCGCCGGCGAGCAGGAGGGCGGTGCGCGCACCGTCAAGCGCGCCCTGGGCGACCGCGAGCGAGAACTGGCGGCGATGGATCGCGAAGTCGATCGCCTGGACGATCTGGACCTGGGCTGATGCGGGCGCCGACCATGCTCTTAGACCTGCGCGGCCTGTGGCTGCACACCGTGGCCATCGTCCTGACGGTGCTGCTGGCCGCCGTTGCCGCCAACGGCGTGCTGACCGCGCGCACGGCGGCGCCGCTGATCGCCTCCGAACTCGACCAGACCGCCACCACCATCGGTGACGCGGTCGGCCGCCAATTGCAGCGCGCGGTGTCATACGGCATCGAGCCTGCGCAATTGGTGGGCGTCGAAGACTGGTTCACCGAAATCGCCTCGGCCAACCGCGTGGTCACGGCCCTGGCGCTGTACGACCTCAAGGGCGTTCGCCTGGCATCGGTCGGCACGGTCTATCCGGCGCCCGAAGCGGGCCGCGAATTGCCGCCTGGCGCCCGTCTGTTCGAACTGCGCGATACCGCTGGGGCGGTCGTCGGCACGCTATTGGTGGCCTGCGCCTCGTGGGCGGGCATGGCAATGCCGTGGACGGCGGGGCTGGTGGTGGCAATCGGCCTGGTCGTGCTCGCCGCGCTGTGGCTGACGCGCGCGATTCGCCGTCGCCTGCGCGACCCGGTGCGGGTGTACGACGACGCTGCCGCCGTGTTGGCCGACGGCAGCCTGCCGCGCGTCGACATCCCGCCGCCACGCGATCCGGCCAGCGCCTTGCTGGCCGTGCTGGGTGAGCGCGTGCTGCGCGTGCGCCTGCGCACCGAGGCACTGATACAGAAGATCGCCGAAGTCCGCGCCGCCCACTTCGACCCCCAGGTGCTGCAAGCCCTGGATGAAATGGCCGTGACGCTGTCGGGCCGGCTGGGCGGGGCGCAGGATATCCATGTGGAACAAGGCAGCGTCAGCCGGGGTCGGCTCGCGCACCGCGTCATCATCGTCGCGCTGGTGGCGATCGGCCTGGTGGCTGCCGCGATGGCCTTCGACGACCGGCTGCAGCGCGATTCCGCCGCGCGCCAGCTGGCACACGGCGCCACCGGCACGCTCGACGTGGCGTGGCGTGCCCTGGTCGATCAGGAACTGGTGCAGTTGCGCGAAGCCCTGACGGCGGTCCGTAACGATCAGGAATTGGCGACCGCCGTCGCCCGGCGCGACGACAACGCCGTGGCGGCGCTGCTGCGCGATCGCGCGCAGGCGGCCGACGTGCAGTTCGCCCTGTTCGACGACGATGGCGAATTGCTGGCCGATTCCGGCAAGGGCGACGCCCGCCTCGACCCCGCTACTACCGCCGCCCTGGAAAGCGGCCTGGCCCGCGACGTTCAGTCGGGCCCAGGAGGCCTGTGGCAGGACGCCGGCCGTCAGTACCAGGTCGGCGTGGCGGACCGTATCGATGGCCTGCTCAGCGACCCGGTCTATCTGATGGCGACGCGTCCCATGACGCGCCTGCTGGCGCCGCTGGCGGCACGCCTGGGTGCGCCGGTGGCCGCCGCCGACCTGCGCGGCCAGCCGTTGGCCGAACTCGAGCCCGCCGCCCAGTCGGTGGTCGACGACTGGCGCAACCATGGTCGCCGCAGCGTGATCGTCGATATGCCCCCCGGCATCATCGCCGCCAAGACCGTCACCGGTCCGGGCGGACACGACCTGGGCACGCTGATGGCCCGGCTGCCGCTGCCGCCTGGCTCGGAGCTGGCACAGGCCGGCGTGGGCACCCTGGTGCTGCTGGCTGCCGCCGTGCTGGCCCTGCTGGCACTGGGCTTCGTCAATCGCCTGTTCGATCCGCTGATCGCCGCCGTGGTCCGCCTGGAGCAATTGGCGCGCGGGGGACAGGGATCGGCCCGTCCGGAACCCGGCCGCCACAGCGCCGAGGTCGACAGCCTGAATCGTTCGGCCCGCCGCCTGGCCGAGAAGATCGATGCGCTGGAGATGCTCAAGCGCTCGCGCGAGCGGCAAGGCCGCCGGCAGGCACGCTTCATTCGCCACCAGATGATGCAACTGGCCGAGCGCCTGGATGAAGACGCTCGCCGCGCCATCCTGGACGATCTCGAACGCATCGAGCACGCCGGCCAGCCCGCCACCGACACCACGCCTGAAGACCCGATGCTCGAACGCCTGGTCGACGAGTTCGGCGTGCTGGCGCTGGGCTTCCAGAACCTGGTCGGCCGCGTCGGTGCCCAGTACCAGGAACTTGACCGGCTGGTGCACGAACTGCGCGAGGCCCTGCGCGCCAAGACCCAGTTCATCGCCCTGCAGCAGGAACTCGAGATCGCACGCAACATGCAGTTGTCGATCCTGCCGCGCACCTTCGACGGTCATCCGGGCGTCGCGGTGCAGGCCACCATGCTGCCCGCCAAGGAAGTGGGCGGTGACTTCTACGATTTCTTCTCGCTCGACGAGCACCGTGTCGCCCTGGTGGTGGCCGACGTGTCGGGCAAGGGCGTGCCCGCCGCCTTCTTCATGGCGGTGTCCCGGACGCTGCTGCGCGCCGTTGCCCAGTTCAGCGAAAGCCCCGGCCCCTGCCTGGTCCGCCTGAACGACCTGCTGGCGGCCGACAACGAAGAAATGATGTTCGTGACGCTGTTCTACGGCATCCTGGACACGCGCGACGGGTCGCTGGTCTACGCCAACGGCGGCCACAATCCGCCCTACGTCATGCGGGCCGACGGCCGGGTCGAGGCCCTGCCGCGCACCAATGGCATGGCGCTGGCGGTGATGGAAGGCATGCCCTACACCGAGCACCGCATTACGCTCACGGCGGGTGACGGCGTCTTCCTCTATACCGACGGCGTGACCGAGGCCTGCGACCCGGCCTTGACGCTGTTCGGTGACGACCGCCTGATCGACGGCCTGCGCGACATGCGTGAACTGCCGGTGCGCGAGATCCCCGCGCGGGTGGTCAGCATGATCAAGACGTTCGAGGCGGGTGCGGGGCAGGCCGATGACATTACGTGCCTGATGGTGCGCTACGGAGTGAATGAGTGAAGCCGGTTGGCCGTTTGTACTTTGCCAGCGCTGCGCTGCTGTTGTTCGCTGCGGGACTTCTGCTGTTCCTGAATTTCGGCAAGTTCGCCTCGACCTTCGACGCTCGCGAGCGCGGTCGCCACAGCCTGATGACGACCGACGTCACCCAGTCGCTCGAAGCGCACATGGCGCTGGGGCTGGAACTGGAAGACACCGCCAACCTGCGCGCCTTGCTGGGCAACGGTCTGGCCCAGTCGCCGGGCGTGCAGTCGATGGCCGTGCTGGGCACCGACCTGCGTCCCCGGGTGCAGGTCGGCATCAATGAACCCGCACGCTGGGTGGACGATGTGCGTGCCACCGATGGCCGCGAGGGCTTTTTCGTCCACCAGGAACGCGCCACGCTGACCCGGCGCCTGAACAACGCTTTCGGCGCGCCTGCCGGTTGGTTGGTGGTCACTTATGGCTTGCAGGGCGCGCAGCAGCAGACCCAGGAAACCTTTTCCGAACTGTGGCCGGTGGCCGGGGGCACGCTGCTGCTGACCTGGCTGTTGTTGTCGTTGCTCGGCCCACGCGTGATGCGTGCGGCGCCAGGCGACCCGGCGCGCGCGACGCGCCGCCTGGGCATCCTGGTGGCGGTGTTGTTGCTGGGCCTGCAGTGCGCCATTGCCTGGAGCGCCTATCACTCGTTTGCGCGCGTCAGCGCCTTCGATGCACCCCGGCAGGCAACCGCCCTGGCCAACACCCTGGCGCCCGAGATCGAACATGCGCTGAAGCTGGGCATTCCCATCGACGACCTGCAAGGCGTGGAATCCTGGCTGCGTCCCAGCCTGGACGTGGGGCCCGAATTCGCGCAGATCGCCGTGCGGGTGCAGGACCGGACGCTGTATGAAGTCGCGATGCCCGACCGCACGGCGGGGCTGCCTTATTCCTTCCCCTTGCGCGTGGACGGCGTGCAGGTGGGCGAAGTCGTCGTCGGCATCGACCCGCAGGCGCTGGCCGAGCGCACGCGTCAGCTCGCCCTCGAATTCACGACGCTGCTGATCATCGGCATGCTGGTCTGCCTGGAAGTGCTGCACGGCTTGAACCCGGCGGCCACGCAGCCGGGCGGCGGCAGCACGGGACGCCTGCGCCTGCCCCTGTTCCTGTTCTTCCTGGCGTCGGAACTGCCGCGCGCCTTCCTGCCGGTGTGGGCCGCCCAACTGGCGGCGCAGCCTTTGCCCCTGGCCTGGGAAGGAACTTGGCTGGCGAGCGTGTTCGCACCCTTTGCCGACCTGCCCGACGCGGTGCGCGCGACGCTGCCGATTTCCCTGTTCCTGCTGGCGGTGGCGCTGGTGTCGCCGCTGGCGGGCCGCTACGCTTCGCGGCATGGTCCGCGCCGGCTGTTCTGGCTGGGCCTGGCCCCGGCCGTGGCGGGGCAGATCCTGGCGTTGCTGTCCGATTCGCTGCTGACGCTTTGCGTGGCGCGTTTGCTGGCGGGTGCGAGCTTCGGCTGCATCAGCATCGCGGCATTCGACTACATCGGCCGCAGCGGCGGGGGCCGGGCGCGCGGCATGGCACTGTATCTGGCCGCGTACGTGGCTGCGGGTATCTGCGGGGCGGGCCTGGGTTCGTTGCTGGCCGACCGCGCGGGCATTCCGTGGGTATTCGCGCTGGGCGTGGGCTTCTGCGCTGCCGCTGGCCTGGCCTTGCTGCGCCTGCCGCGCATCGCGCCGCTGGCGCAGTCGGTCAAGGCGCCCCTGATGGGCGCGATGCGACAGTTGTTGCGCCAGCCGCGCTTCCTGCGCTTGGTAATCCTGGTCGCGATTCCGATGCAGGTGGTGCAGCAGGGCCTGTTGTTCTACTGGACGCCGCTGGCGCTGACGGCGATGGGGGAGCGTGCTTCCTTCGTCGGGGTGGCGATGATGGCGTACTTCCTGTTGGTGATCGCTTTGAACGCGCCGGCGGCACGCTGGGCGGACAAGCATGGCAAGCATGCGTTGCTGGTGGCTGTCGGCCTGGGGCTGGCGGGCGTGGCGGGTGTGCTGGGCGGGATCGCAAGTTCGCCCTGGCTGGTGGTGGGTAGCGTGGCCTTGATCGGGGTCGCATGGGCAGCAGGTTTCGCGGCGCAGGGCGCGGTGATCCTGCGGCTGGGCGAGGACGATCTGAAGGGCGTGCCGCCGGCCATGGCGGTTGGGGTATACCGAATGCTCGAGCGGGTCGGTGCGATGTTGGCGCCGCTGCTGGTAGCCTTGTTGATCGCCGGGATGGGTTACGGTGGGTCGGCGGCTGCCATGGGTTGGATGTTGCTGTTCTGCGCGTTGGTCCAGATGACCAATCTGCGCAAGGAGGAGACCGCATGAAGGCGAGACGGTGGATCGGCGCGATGGCGCTGTGTCTGGTGGCCAGCACTGTTTGGGGTCAGAACGCCAAGCGGGTGATGATGATCACGAACCGTGGCTGCGAAGAGGTCTGCCAGGGGTTCCAGCGCTATGTCGAGAGCCAGGGACCGGTGCAGTTCCTGATGCGCGATGTGGACGGCGATGCGCGCCGCGTGCCTGAGTTCGTGGCGGAGGCGCGCAAGCTGCGTCCGGATCTGGTGGCGACCTGGGGGACGGGGATCACGCTGGCGGCGGTCGGGCCGATCGATGCGGTGGATCCTGCCCGTCATTTGACGGACATTCCGGTGGTCTACATGTATGTGGGCAATCCGGTGGCGTCGAAGATTGCGCGGACGCTTGAGAATTCGGGCCGCCGGAACGTGGCGGGGGCGAACACGGCGGTGCCGCTGGATGCGCAGCTCAATGTGCTGAGCGCGTATCGGACGGTGAAGACAATCGGGATGCTCTACAACACGGATGAGCCGGCGGCGGTGTCGCAGGCGGCAGAGGCGCGGGCTGCGATGCAGCAGCGTGGCTTCCGGGTGGTGGAAGAGACGCTGGACGATGCGTTGGGCAACCGGGTCGAGCCTTCTGCGTTGATCAAGCCTGCGTTGGAGCGCTTGGCCAAGGAGAAGCCGGACTTCATCTATTACGTGGGGTCGACGTACACGCTGCGCCATATCGATCCGATCAGCGAGGGGGCGTTGGCGCACAACATCCCGATGTTCACGGCGCAGGAGCCGTCGTATCGGCAGGGCGAGATCCTGGTGGGGCTGATCAGTCCGCTACCCGGGATCGGGCAGATTGCGGGGTATCAGGCGGCGCAGATCCTGTTCCACGGGAAGGTGCCTGGAGAGTTGAGTTCTCCGACTTTGACGCGGCATTCGGTGCTGATCAATATGAAGGCTGCGCGGGAGCTTCGGTTGTTTCCTCCCATGAAACTGCTGCAGTTTGCCGATGTTAGTGAGTAGGTTGGTTCGTATTATTCGAGTTCTTTAGACGGCCAGCTCGCTGGCGAGCCAACGCGGGGCGACGAAGGTGGTCCTGGCTGCGCCAGGACTTCCCGCGTGGCGCGACGGGATCGGGGCGGTCGCGAACTCGCCGGGTGAACAGTCCACTGGACTGTTCACAAGCGTCCGGCTCAAACAGCGCTCCCTCTTGTCCCCGATCCCGCCGCACCACGCGGCACCTTCAACGCCCCGCGTTGGCTCGCCAGCGAGCTGGCCTCGCAAAGGCTTGGGTTGGGTGGGTTTGCAGGCCTGCTCCCGCTTGCCGAAGGCGTTCTTCAACTGCTGGCTTGGCCATCATTGCTGAAGGAATCTGCCTTCAGGTGTGCGCGAACACAGGACGCCAAGCGTGCAACCACTTTGCATGTCTTCCAGGTTGCGCTGCGCGCTTTCTGCGATCAATAAAGATGCAGGCGGCCTGGGTCGCTCGGGTCGATCTTCAGTTTGAAGCCGGCGCTCGATTCGACGATGACGGTTCCGTCGTCGTTTTCAGACGCGTGGATGAAGGGGTTGGACCTTTCGGCGTAGATGGCCCAACGCAGGTGTTTCTGGCTGTCCAGGTACGCGATGAAGCCTTCCGATCCATGGCTCCCTCCGCCAATGCAAAGAATCCCTCCGCTCGCTAGCGGCACTTCCTTGAACGTGTCGATGTGTGCGAGTTCGTCTTTGTTCTTGTCGTGGAACTCGGACACGTCGAACCAATCGCCTGTCGTGACGACGGGTGTGGGTGCGCAGGCGATGCTCAGTAACAGCGATCTGCCGTCCGGGAAGTAAAGACCATCCTTGATGGGGAGGGTCTCGTCATTCCAGAGCTTTACGATCGTCGCTTGCATGATCTGACCTTCTCTTGCGCGTCGGACACTTCACTGCGGGCTTGAGCGGGCACAGTCATCTCGTCTGTGCGCGGTCCCGACGAGCGTCGCGGCACCTTCAATTCGACGCCGATGTGTCCTGCAGCAGGCGGGCGCTGGTGATGTCTTCTTCGGGGATGCCGCGGCGCGGCAGCTGGATGTGGAAGACGGTGCCTTGCGCATCGGTTGAGCGCACGCTCAGGTGGCCGCCGTGGGCGCGGACGAGTTCGTGCGCGATGTAGAGGCCCAGGCCGAGGCCGTTGCTGTTCTGGGGGCGGGCAGCGCCGGCGCGGAAGGGTTCGAACAGGCGTGCCATGGTGTCGGCGGCGATGACGCCGGCGTTCTGGACGTGCATGTCGAGGGTGGAGGCGTTGCTGCCATCGATTTCGACGTGGATGCGTTCGCTGTCCAGTCCGTGCTGCAGGGCGTTGCCGATGAGGTTTGACAGGACTTGCGAGATGCGGTCGGCATCCCAGTAGCCGCTGGTGTCGCCGTGGCTTTCCAGGTCGACGCGGCGTTCGCCGTGACGCGGTTCGATCTCGTCGATGATTTCCTGGCAGAGCCGGGTCATGTCGAGGGCGGTGCGGGTCAGGCCGATCTGGCCGGAGCGGACGCGGGCGAGGTCGAGCAACTGGTCGACCATGCGGGCCATGCGGCGGGTGCTGTTGCGGATGCGGCCGGCGGCGCTGATGACGCGTTCGTCGCCACCCAGGCGGGTCAGCACTTCGGCAGCGGTCATGACGGCCGACAGGGGGCTGCGCAGGTCGTGGCCGAGGACGGCGATGATGAGTTCGTTGGTGCGCACGAGCTGCTGCTGGACGGCGAGCTGGTCGGCGAGCTGGCGCTTCTGGGCGTGTAACTGGACGAAGGTTTCGAGCTTGCTGCGCAGGATGTGCGGGTCGAAGGGCTTGTAGAGGAAGTCGACGGCGCCGGCTTCGTAGCCGCGGAAGGTGCGCTGGCTGCTGCGGTCGGTGGCGGTCAGGAAGATGATGGGGACATGCCGGGTGCGCGGGCTGCCGCGCATGAACTCGGCGAGTTCGAACCCATCCATGCCAGGCATCTGGACGTCGATGAGGGCGATGGCCACGTCGTTCTCGAGCAGCAGTTCGAGCGCCTCCGCGCCCGAGCTTGCCTTGAGCAGCTCCAGGTCGGGGCGAGCCACCAACGCCTCCAGGGCGATGAGGTTTTGCTCGATGTCGTCGACGACGAGGATTTTGACTACGGGCGCCATCTGGTGGAATTCCTTGTCACGACGCGCGCGAGCGCGCCGAGGGCCCACGCAATCCGGAGAGTTTGTGGGCGATTTGGGCTAGCGAAAGAACGTGCCCGACGCCACCGAGATCGATGGCCGCCTGCGGCATGGTGCCTGCCAGGGCGGTGTCGGGGCATTGGACCCAGGTCGTGCCGCCTGCTTCGGCAATGGCGCGGATGCCGCGCGCGCCATCATCGTTGGCACCTGTCAGCAGAATGCCCAGCAAGCGCCGCCCGTAGCTCCAGGCGGCGGTTTCGAACAGGACGTCGATGGACGGGCGCGAGTAGTTGACCGGTGCTTCGCGGGAGATGGCCCAGGTGCGGTCCGTCTCCACCATCAGGTGATAGTCAGGTGGGGCAAAGTATACGCGGCCTGGGCGGATGGGTTCGCGTGCCAGGGCTTCGGTTACCGGCAGGGCGCAGCGTTCCTGGAAGATTTCGGCCAGCAGGCTGTTGCGTTCGGCAGGGATGTGGATGACCACCATGACGGCCGCCTGCAGCGTCACCGGCAAGGCGGGCAGCAGGGTGCCCAGCGCATCGATGCCACCGGTGGAGGCACCGATCACGATGCCCTCGTACGGACAGGCGCCGGTCGACGGCACGGGGGGAACGGGCTCGGGGGTCGTCATCGCCGTTGGTAGATGCGTTCGTCGCGGGCGAAGTCGTCGAAATCGCCGGCGGCCAGGCTGAAGTTCAGGCTTTCCTTGCTGCCCAGACCCAGGAAGCCGCGCCGCACCAGCGAGTCACGGAACAGGGCGACGGCGCGGTTCTGCAGGTCGTGGTTGAAGTAGATCAGCACGTTGCGGCACGACACCAGGTGCACTTCGGAAAACACGCTGTCGGTGGCCAGGCTGTGGTCGGCGAAGACCACCTGCGGGCTCAGGCTGCGGGCGAAGCTCGCCGAGCCGTAGGCGGCATGGTAGTAGTCCGACAACGAGCGCTTGCCGCCCGCGGCGACGTAGTTGCGGCTGCCCAGGGCCAGCGCCTCGGTCGGGTAGATGCCGGCCTGTGCGGCGCGCAGCGCCTGCGGGTTGATGTCGGTGGCGTAGAACAGCGTGCGCGAGGCCAGGCCTTCTTCTTCGAAAAGAATGGCCAGCGACCACAGTTCCTCGCCCGAGCTGCACCCGGCGATCCACACCTTGATCGACGGATAGGTGTGCAGGATCGGCACGACCTTTTCGCGGATGGCGCGAAAGTACGACGGGTCGCGGAACAGTTCGCTGACCTGCACCGTCAGGAATTCCAGCATCTGCGTGAACAGGTGCTCTTCGTGCAGCAGGCGTTCCTGCAGGTGCGAGATGCTGCGGCACTTGAAGTGCTTGATCGCCTGCTCGACGCGCCGCCGCACCGACACCCGCGAGTAGTTGCGGAAGTCGTGCTGGTACTTGAGGTAGATCGCCTCGAGCAGCAGCGTCAGTTCGATGTCGACCGTGGTACTGGGCATGGCGTTCTCAGTGAGGCAGCCAGACACGGCACAGGGACAGCAGCTTGTCGACGTCGATCGGCTTCGAGATGTAGTCGTTGGCGCCGGCTTCCAGGCAGCGCTCGCGGTCGGCCGGCATGGCCTTGGCCGTCAGCGCGATGATCGGCAACTTGGTGAGTTCGCGCGTGACGCGGATCTCGCGCATGGCGGTGATGCCATCCATCTCCGGCATCATGATGTCCATCAGCACCAGGTCGATGTCGCGACGGCGATCGAGGGTGTCCAATGCCTCGCGGCCGTTGCGGGCGATCTCCAGGCGTGCGCCCAGCGGCTCGATCACCTGCGACAGCGCGAAGATGTTGCGGATGTCGTCCTCGGCCAGCAGGATGGTGCGGCCTTCGAACACCTGGTCGCGCTGGCGTGCCTGACGCAGCATGCGTTGTTGCTCGGGCGGCAGTTCGGCTTCGACGCTGTGCAGGAACAATGTCACTTCGTCGAGCAGGCGTTCCGGCGAACGCGCGCCCTTGATGATGATCGACTTCGAGTAACGGCGCAGGCGCTGTTCCTCTTCCGGGCTCAGGCTGCGGCCGGTGTAGACGATCACCGGCGGGAAGGCGTAGTCGTGGCTGCCCGCCATCTTTTCCAGCAGGTCGTAGCCCGAGCCGTCGGGCAGGGCCAGGTCCATCACCATGCAGTCGTAGGTGCGTTCCGACAGCGCCGCCAGCGCATCGGCAACCGTGCCGACGCCGCAGATGTCGCCGCCCACGGGTTCGAGCAGCAGCTTGATGTTCTCGCGCAGCGAGGTGTCGTCCTCGACCACCAGGATGCGGCGGACGTCCTGCTTCAGACGGTTTTCCAGCGAGCGCAGCACGTCGATCAGGTTGTCGCGATCGGCGGGCTTGAAGGTGTAGCCGACGGCGCCCAGCAGGCGGGCCGTGGTGGCGTGGTCATCGACCGAGATGACGTGCACGGGGATGTGGCGGGTGGCCGGATCGCGCTTCAACTGTTCCAGCACGATCAGGCCGGAGTTGTCGGGCAGGCCCATGTCCAGCAGCACGCCCGCGGGCTTCAGCTGACGCGCCAGGGCGATGCCCTCGGCCGCCGTCACGGCGCGGATGCAGTCGAAGTCCAGCTCGTGGGCGATGTCGTACAGGATCTCGGAGAAACGCTCGTCGTCCTCGATGGTGAGGATCAGGCGTTCGCCCCGGGTGCGCGCTTCGCGGTCGTCCTGGACGGCGCTGGGAGCGGGTGCTGCAACCTCTGGCAGGGTGGTGCCCGGCGCGGGCGAAAGCGGGGCCGCGACCGCTGCCGCGCTGACCATCGGCGCGGGTGCGCTGGCGGTCGCGGCAGGGGCCGGTGCCGCCACGGCGCCATCGTGGGCAACCGGCAGGATCAGGCTGAAGGTGCTGCCGGCGCCCGCTTCGCTGGTCACGCCGATGCTGCCCCGCAGCAGCGTGGCGAACTCGCGCGAGATCGACAGGCCCAGGCCGCTGCCGCCGTATTTGCGGCTGGTGGTGCCGTCGGCCTGGCGGAAGGCTTCGAAGATGACTTGCTGCTGCGCTGGCGGGATGCCGATGCCTGTATCGGTCACGTCGAAGCGGATCATGCCGGCTTGTTCGGCCGCGATGCGCAGGGTGACGTGACCCTTTTCGGTGAACTTGAACGCGTTGGACATCAGATTCTTGAGAATCTGCATCAGGCGCTGATGGTCGGTGTGAATCGTCGCAGGCGTGCCCGGCTGGCGCTCGATGCGAAGCTCCAGTCCGCGCTCGCTGGCGATCGGCTGGAACGTGCGTTCCAGCGACTGCGTGACCATGTCCAGCGTCACCGGCTCGATCACCGTCTCCACATGACCGGCCTCGACCTTGGCCAGGTCCAGGATGTCGTTGATGAGGACCAGCAATTCGGTGTTCGACGAATGGATGGTGTTGGCGTAGCGGACCTGGTCGGCCGACAGATTGCCGTCGCGGTTGTCGGCCAGCAGCTTGGCCAGGATCAGCGAGCTGTTGAGCGGCGTGCGCAGCTCGTGCGACATGTTCGCCAGGAACTCCGACTTGTACTGGTTGGCACGCTCCAGGGCCTGCGCGTTCTCCGACAGCGCACGCTGGGCAGACACCAGATGCTGCTTCTGGCGTTCCAGGCTCTGGGTGTATTCCTCGAGCTGGACGTTGGTCTGTTCCAGTTCGGCCTGCTGCGTTTCCAGGCGTGCCTGCGACGCCATCAGCGCGCGGCCTCGTTCTTCCAGCTCCTCGTTGGACACGCGCAGCTCTTCCTGCTGCACCTGCAGTTCCTCGGCCTGTTGCTGGCTTTGTGCCAACAGCGTCTGCAGGCGCGAGCGATACAGCGCGGCACGGATCGCCATGCCGCCCTTGCGCGAGGCGGCGTCCAGCGCCGCATCGATGGCGGGAATGTCGGGCTTGCCCAGGAAGCCGAGTTCGACCACGGCGATGACGCCGTTGTCGCCCACCTGCGGCGCGACCACGATGGTGCTGGGCAGCGTGGCGCCCAGTGCCGAACCGATGCGCAGGTAGCCGGGGGCCAGATCGGTGGCATGCAGCACGCGCTGTTCGCGCACGGCCTGGGCCGTGAGGCCGTCGGCCAGCGACATGCGGCGCGGCACTTCGTCGGCATCGGGCAGGCCCCAGGAAGCCAGGCGTTGCAGATGATCGCCCTCGACGGCATAGACCACGCCCACCTTGGCACCGAGGTAATCAACCAACACGCGCAGCAGACGGTCGGCCACCTGTTCGGCCGTCTGTTCGCCTGCGGTCTGCTGCGCCATCAGCACCTGTGCCTGCTGCACCCAGTTCTGCTGCTGCATGACGCGGCGCGACCGGATGTACATCCTCGCAATGATGGCCAGCGTCCACACCGTGACGATGCCGGTGAGGCGGTTGAAGATGATGATGTCGATGGCGATCGTGCCGTCCTTGGGGAAGATCCCCGCGAACAGGAACAGGCTGCTGACGATCGCCGCGACGATGGGCACCCACGTCTGCGTACCGAAAAGACTGAGTGCGACCGGCACCAGGTATAGCACCCACGGGGCATAGCCCAGGGGCGTGATGGTGTCGAGCAGCAGGATGGCGCCATACGAGGCGAAGACGAGCAGCGGCAGGAACCGCGACACGAATTTTTGCGTGAGCATGCGTCGGCCTAAGGGTAGCTTGGGTGGGTGTAGACCGGGCGCGGCCAGACCGCGTGGAAACGGCGACCGTGCAGGAAAGGCACGTACCTTATCCGCTTTGCGACGCCCGTGCCACTGCTGCGTGACGGGCTTTTTCGATCATGCAGAACTGCCTGCCCGGGCACGCTGATTGCTGAAGTGTCGACGAAGGCGCTGTGATCGGGACACACCTTGCGACACCAAGCAGGCATCGGTCACAGACAGGCCCGAAAGCTTTTGAGAATGTAGTCGTCAGGGGCCGCAGCCTTGGCTGAGGCGGCCCATACCAACGAGGAGAATGCTATGAAAACCAATATGCTCGTGAAGCTGGTAGCCGTGTCGGCCATTGCCCTGTCGGCGGCCGGTTGTTCGACCTGGGACGGCATGTCCTCGCGTGAAAAGGGCACCGCAGTCGGCGCTGGCGTGGGCGGTGTCGCCGGCGCAGCGCTGAGCAACGGCGGCGTGCTGGGCACGGTCGGTGGCGCAGCCATCGGCGGCGCCGTGGGCAACCAGGTCAGCAAGTAAAACGTGGCGGCCGGGCGACCGGCTTTCACCGCGAGGCGCCGGTAGCGGCTGCCTCGCATCCGCACGTCTGCGTCAGGCAAAAAAAATCCCAGGCGAACCTGGGATTGGACGCGCATCGGCCGCCAAGGCGGCGCGATTTACTTCGACGGCATCTCGATCTTCACTTCGAGCACTTCGAGCGTATCTTGCCGCTCGAGGTTGACGCGAATGTCTTCCTCGCTGATGTTCACGTACTTCGAGATCACTGCCAGCAATTCCTTCTGCAGTTGCGGCAGGTAGTCGGGCGACGGACCGCGCCCGGAACGTTCATGCGCGAGGATGATTTGCAGGCGCTCTTTGGCAACGTTCGCCGTGTTTTTCTTCTGCCCGAGGAATAGCGACAGCAGTGACATCGTTTACTTTCCTCCGAACAAGCGCTTGAAGAGACCGGGCTTCTCGTAGTCGATGAAGCGCAGCGGCTTTTCCTCGCCCAGATAGCGGGCGACGACATCCTGATAGGCCTCGGCCACGTCCGTGCCTTTCAGGTGGATGGCGGGCGTGCCCTGGTTCGATGCCTGCAACACGCTCTGCGATTCGGGAATCACGCCGATCAGCTTGATGCGCAGGATGTCTTCGACGTCCTTGATCGACAGCATTTCGCCGTCGAACACCCGCTTCGGGCTGTAGCGCGTCAGCAGCAGGAATTCCTTGACCGGCTCGCTGGCTTCCAGCGCGCGCTTGGACTTGGCCGACAAAATGCCCAGGATGCGGTCGGAATCGCGTACCGACGACACTTCCGGATTGGTCACCACCAGCGCGTCATCGGCGAAGTAGGCGGCCATCAGGGCGCCGGTTTCGATGCCCGCGGGCGAATCGCACACGATGTACTCGAACCCCATTTCACCGAGGTCCTTGAGCACTTTTTCCACGCCTTCCTGCGTCAGCGCATCTTTGTCGCGCGTCTGCGAGGCGGGCAGGATGTAAAGATTGTCGAGCTGCTTGTCGCGGATCAGCGCCTGATTCAGGTTAGCTTCGCCTTGCACGACGTTGATCAGGTCATACACCACCCGCCGCTCGCAACCCATGATGAGGTCGAGGTTGCGCAGGCCGACGTCGAAATCGATCACGGCGGTCTTGTGACCGCGCATCGCCAGGCCCGACGAAAAACTGGCGCTGGTGGTGGTCTTGCCGACCCCGCCCTTGCCAGAGGTCACGACAACGATACGTGCCATGGAGTGAAGATCCTTCTCGGTTGGTTGTAGTGCATCGCCGGCCTGCGCAATGGCGCAACGGCACGGGCGTTCAAATTTTCAGCGGTTCGACCAGCAAACGGTCGCCATCTAGCCGAACCACGGCTGCCTGGTTTGCCACGTTGGGCGGCGCCGTGGCGATACTGCGATACACCCCCGCCACCGCAATCAGTTCTGCGTCGAAGAAGGTCGTGAAGACACGCGCCTGCGTGTTGCCGCGCGCCCCGGCCATGGCCTTGCCGCGCAACGGGCCATAGACGTGGATGTTGCCGTCGGCGATGACTTCCGCGCCGTGGCTGACCACGCCGATGACGATCAGGTCGGCATGCCGGGCATACACCTTCTGGCCCGACCGCAGCGGGCGGTCGATCACCAGGGTGGGCGCAGCCTGCGGCCCGACGGGAACCGGCGGGGCAGCGGGCGGCGGCGCGGCTTCTGCAGCCGCCACCGGCGCTTCCACGGCCACGCCGACTTCGGCCACCACTTCTGCGGCAGGCGCCGGTTCGGTCGGCGCGGGCGCATCGGTCTTGGCCGTGACGGTCGGCAATGCAACGTGCACCAGTCCCAGCGCCTTGGCCAGCTCCAGGTTCTCACCGTGAGCATTGACGCCGATCACCGGCAAACGGTGTTCGGACAGGCCATCCAGGAGGGCCTGCCAATCCAGCGGTTCGGTCAGCTTCGCCGCATCGATGACCACCGGCTCATCGTCGAAAAAGCCTGCGGCGTCGCGCATGCGGGCATCCAGCGCCGCGCGCAATGCCTGCGTATCGGCCGAGTGCAAGACGACGCGAATGGCGTACAGCGTTGCACTTTTGAAGTCGAGGACAGGCACTTCCATCGTTATCCGGGGCAAGCGATGCGAAATAAAGATTCTAACTAGTTACTGGGCCGTAATCAGTGAGCGCATGTGTCAACACGGGCGGCAACCCCGTGGGTGCCGATGCTGCACAAAACAGGGGGGGATTCCTTGAAAGGGCGGGCTGCTCACCATGGATCAGGCTGAGCATAACTATTAGATTGGCTTATGTAGAGGTAAGTACTATTCGCCGAATTTCTGCATCTCCCTAACCTTTCCATCCATCGAGGCCTCCATGCCAGACAACCGTCCCATCGATATGCAAGCGCTCCGTGTCTTCCTCGCCACCGCCCAGGACTGCAACATGTCCAAGGCCGCCGAGCGCCTGGGCCTGACCCAGCCTGCGGTGTCGCAGTCGATCCGGGCGCTGGAAGAAAACTTCGGCGCGCCGCTGCTGAACCGGTCAGCCCGCCCGCTGACCCTGACGCCGGCTGGCATGGCGCTGTACAACCGCGGCCGCGTGCTGATGAACGAAGCACTGAACCTGCGCGGCGCCGTCATCGAGGCCAGCCGGGGCATCAAGCCCAGTCTGCGCATCGGCATCGTCGATTCCTGCGCGGCCACCTGCGGCACGCAACTGGTCCAACAGCTCCTGCGCAACACCACGCAGCTTTCGCTTCGTACCGGATTGACGCCGATGCTGGGCGAAGCGCTGGCCCGGCGCGAACTCGACCTCGTGATCACCAGCCGGTCGCTGGATCTGGAGGGGTTGGCCAATCACATGCTGATGTCCGAGCGCTTCTTCGTGATCGCGCCCAAGGACAGCGAACCCGTCTGCCAATCGACCGCCGACCTCACCGCCTTGGCGCGGGCACTTCCCATCGTCCGGTTCAACCAGCAGTCGCACCTGGGCGAACAGGCAGAACGTGCGCTGCGGCGCATCGGCCTGTCGCCGGCCCGCCGGCTGGAAGTCGACACCGCCGACACCCTGACCGCCATGGTCGCGGGTGGCGTGGGCTGGGCGGTGACCACGCCGCTGTGCCTGCTTCAGGGCGCGCGCTCGGCGGGGTCGGTGCGCCACGACCTGGTGCCCGAGATCAATGCCGAACGCACGCTGTACCTGCATGCCCGCAAGGGCGAATACGGCTCGCTCGCGCGCGAGGTCTTCGAAATGGTGAGCGCCATTCTGCACAACCACGTCTCCGAGGAACTGCGGGCCATCAACCCCGTGCTTCCCGGGCTCATACACATCCATCCCTGGATAGAAAATGCCTGACATCTTTCCTCAGCGTTCGGAAGCCGACTACCTCGGCACGGTCGAGATTCCTGCCGACGCCTTGTACGGCGTCAACACCGTGCGCGGCGTCCAGAACCTGACCTTTTCGCCAAGCCCCATTGGTTCCGAGCGTGAGTTCGCACGCGCCTTCGCCTACTGCAAGTGGGCCGCGGCGCTGGCCAACCACGACATGCGGGTGCTTGATGCCGCACAGCGCGACGCCATCGTGCAGGCATGCCGCGAAATGGCCGAGGGCCAGCACGACCAGTATCTGGTCGTGGACTTCATGGAAGGGTCGGGCGGCACCTCGTCGAACATGAACGTCAACGAAGTGCTGGCCAACCGCGCGCAGCAACTGCTCGATGCGCAGCTCGGCACCTATGACCGCGTGCATCCGAACGACCACGTCAACCGGTCGCAGTCCACCAACGATGTCTACCCGGCGGCCATGAAGATCGCCGCCCATGCCTTGCTCGCACCGATGATTGACGAAGTGCGGGCGCTGGCGGCGAGCCTCGCGCGCAAGGCCGACGAGTTCCGGGACGTACTGCACCTGGGACGCACCTGCCTGCAGGACGCCCAGCCCATGACGCTGGGGCAGGTGTTCGGTGGCTATGCGGCACTGACCGAACGTCTGGCATCCGAACTGGCACGCGTACGCGATGACCTGCGGACGCTGCCCCTGGGCGGCACCGCCATTGGCACGGGCTTCGGCGCCCCCAAGGGCTACAAGGCGCGGGTCTATGCCCACCTGGCCGACATCACCGGCATCGACTTCCAGCCCGCAGGCGACCCGTTCGACGCCATGCAGAACCTCGACACCTTCTCGCGCGTGTCGGCCGAATTGCGCACCTGCGCGACCTCGCTCGGAAAGATTGCGTCCGACATCATTCTGCTGTCCTCCGGGCCCAACGGCGGCCTGGCGGAGATCGAGCTGCCCGCCGTGCAGGCCGGCTCGTCGATCATGCCCGGCAAGATCAATCCGGTGCTGCCCATGGCCATGGTGCAGATCGGCTTCGCCGTCACCGGTAACGATGTCTGCGTGGCCCAGGCCAACCAGGCCGGCCAACTGGAAATCAACCACTTCGAACCCGTGGTGGCCGACCGTCTTTACGACTCGATCCGCCTGCTGCGCAACGGCGTGCGCCTGTTCCGCGAGAAATGCGTAGACGGCATCCGCGCCAACGTGGCCGTCAACGAACGCCACCTGCTGCAGTCGACCGCCATCGCCACCGCACTGATCCCGAGCCTGGGCTACGCCAAGGTCAGCGCCATGGTGCGCCAGGCCGCGGCGCAGAACCAGAACCTGCTGGACGTACTGCAAGACCAGGGCCTGCTGGCCCGCGAAGAAGCCATTGCCTTGACCCGCGCGTCCACGGTCACCGACCACTGATCCCGGCTTTCCTTCTGGACTCGATTATTCCAATAACGGAGACACCCCCATGAAGAAGACCCTTTCAATCCTGCTGGCCGCGATGGCAACCGCCGGCGTCCTGAGCGCCGGCCAGGCCATGGCGCAGAGTCCGGTGCTCGATCGCATCAAGAGCGCAGGCGTGCTTCGCGTCGGCGTCAAGACCGATTACAAGCCGTTCGGCTTCCTCGATCCCACCGGCAAGGTGGTCGGGCTGGAACCCGATCTGGCGGCCGACATGGCCAAGCGGTTGAACGTGCGCCTGGAACTGGTGCCGGTGCAGACCGCGAACCGCATCGAGTTCCTGCAGCAGGGCCGCATCGATCTGATGATTGCGACCATGTCGGTCAACGAGCAGCGGCGCAAGGTGGTCGGGATCATCGAACCCTTCTACTACGCCGGTGGAACGGGTCTGCTGATTCGCAAGAATGCGGGCGTCAAGAAGTGGGAAGACCTGAAGGGCAAGCCCATCTGCGGCACGCAGGGTGCCTACTACAACCGGGGCGTGGCGCAGAAGTACGGGGCGCAGATCGTCGCCTTCCCCGGCAACGTCGAAGCGCAGAACGCGCTGCTGACGGGATCGTGCGTCGGCTTCGTGCAGGACAGCACGCTGCTGGCCTCCATCCTGGCCAGCGGCGACAGCAAGTGGGTGCACTACGAAATGCCGCTGCCGGTGGAAGACATCTCGCCGTGGGCCGTTGCCGTGCCCCTGGAAGAACGTGACCTGGCCTACGGCGACTTCGCCCGCAAGGCGGTTGCCGAGTGGCACAGCTCGGGCCTGCTGATGTCGCTCGAACAGAAGTGGGAGCTGCCCGCGACCGAGTTCCTGAAGGAACAGCAAGCCAAGGCCAAGTCCCAATGACCTCGCCCCGCCATTCGTCCCGGGATGTGGAGAGCCGCCTGGCCGATTGGGCCACGGGGCTTGCCCTGTCCGACATTCCGCCTGCTGTCCTGGCCGTGGCGCATGCCTGCATCGCCGATGGCCTGGGCGTGATGCTGGCGGGCAGCGCCACCGACGTCTACGTCCGGACCGCGACCCTGCCTGGCCAGGACGGTCCGTGCTGCCTGGCCGATGGCACGGTGGGCGCGGACGCGCGCACCGCCGCGCAACTGAACGGCACGGCCGGCCACGCCCTGGACTTCGACGACACCAGCTATGCAGGCATCGTCCACGGTACCGCCGTGGTGCTGCCCGCCGTGCTGGCGGTCGCTCAGGATGTCGATGCCAGCGGCGCGCGCCTGCTGGAAGCCTTCGTCGCCGGGGTCGAGGTGGAGTACGCCCTTGGCCTGGCACTGACCGACAGCCTGTACGAACGCGGCTTCTGGGCAACGGCCACGCTGGGGGTGATCGGGGCGGCGGTGGGGGCGGGGAAGCTGCTGGGGCTCGATGCGTCTGCCATGGCCAACGCCATCCGTCTGGCTGCCAACCAGCCCATCGGCCTGCGGGCCACGCATGGAGCCAGCGGCAAGCCTTACTTGTGCGGCGTGGCCGCGCGGGCAGGGGTGGAAGCCGCCTACGCCGCACGCGCCGGCATCGCCGGGCAGCCGGGTACGTTCGAACGTCCGCGCGGCTATGCCGGCACGCTCAACGGCGGCATGCTCGATATCCGGGCCATCGATGCGCTGGGATCGCGCCATGCATTGATCGACCCTGGCGTCGCCTTCAAATTGCGTCCCATGTGTTCGGCCATGCAGGCTGCCGTCGAAGCCGTCATCGCGCTGCGCAATACGCATGCGTGGACGGTCGATGGCGTACAGGCCGTGCATTGCCATGGCGCCGCCCTGGTCGTCACCAGCCTGCCGTACCGCCTGCCTGCCTTGCCCAGCGAGGCGCAGTTCAGCATGCCGTTCTCGATTGCCTGCACGCTGCTGCATGGCGACGTGCGGATCGAACACCTGACCGACGCCACGCTGGCCGACCCTGCCTTGCAGGGCTTGATGCAGCGCATCGACCTGCAGGAGGACAAGGCGCTGGTGCCGCCCGAGCAGGTGACGGCCTGCCCGGAAGCCGTGCGCGTCGACATCGAGCTGACGGACGGCCGGCACTTGTCGCACACCGTGCTGGCGGCGACCGGCATGCCGCAGCGGCCTGCGTCCCAGGCCGTGTTGCGCGACAAATTCCTTGCCTGCGCAGGGTATGTGCTGGCGCTCGAACAGGCCCGCGCCCTGTGGGATCGCCTGCAAGGCCTGGCGCATGAAACCAGCCTTCGCGGCCTGTTGAGCCGTGATGCAAGCGGGAGCACGTGATGGACATCGCCGCCTTCTTTTCCTGGCTGAACATCGAACATGGCATCAACCTGTCCATGTTCTACGACGACTACGACCGCGATCTGTTCTTCACAGGCATCCTCTACACGGGCTGGCTGTCGGTCGCCGCCATCGTGGGCAGCCTGCTGGTCGGTGCCGTCGGCGCCTACATGCAGTATGCGGGTGGCCCGTGGGCGCAACGGCTGGTCAACGGCTACGTGCATGCGTTTCGCAACACGCCGCCGCTGGTGCAGCTCTACTTCTTCTACTTCGCGCTGGGTCCGGCCTTGAGCAGCATGCTGCCGGGCATGCATCCGGCGGTCAGCAACGTCACCTGGGCCATCGTTTCGCTCACGCTGTACGCAGGTGCTTTCAACGTCGAGATCTTCCGCTCGGGCATCGAGGCCGTGCCGCGCTCGACCATCGAAGCCGCCGACGCGCTGGGCATGAACGAGCGTCAGATATTCCGCCGCATCGTCCTGCCGCTGTCGGTGCGTATCAGCCTGACGGGCCTGACCAACAACCTCGTCAATC
>JAAIGF010353822.1_pt1 | contig 27994 bp, 13 predicted proteins | sample 6487441 | NCBI WGS metagenome assembly JAAIGF01 (sample SAMN13974129, study PRJNA590717) | phyllosphere metagenome | biome: pepper field; feature: multiple bacterial spot infested pepper fields; material: pepper leaves; isolation source: leaves from pepper fields | host: Capsicum annuum ... | reverse complement strand
GCACGCATCGATGGCTTCCTCGGCATGGGCTTCCAGGGCGATGGCTTCGTCAACGCCCGCGTGCAGACCGGCTGGGATGCCAGCGCGCCGTTGAGCGGCGAGCTGTACCTCAACATGGCACGGCTTTACTGGCTGGAGCTGTTCTCGCCGGACATCGTGCGTCCCACCGGACAGATCGAAGGTCATGTCAGCCTGCGTGGCACACGCGGCCAGCCTTCACTGGGAGGCGAGGCCACGCTGCGCGATTTCAAGGGCGAGTTCCCTGCCCTGGGCCTCACCTTCGAACAGGGCAAGGGCAGCTTCACCGCGCAGCCGGATGGTTCGGCAAAGATCACCGCGCAGGCCAACTCCGGCAAGGGCACACTGTACGTGGATGGTGGCCTGTCGTGGTTTGGTGATGCGCAGCCGTTGAAGCTGCATATCCACGGTGAGAACGTGCTGCTGTCCAACACCCCGGAACTGCGCATCGTCGCCAATCCGAACCTGGACTTCACCCTGGCCGGCACCGCCATGCAGCTCAAGGGCGAGGTGCATGTGCCGGAAGCGGACATCGACCTGGAGCGTCTGGATCGCGGTACGTCGGTATCCGAGGACGTGGTGGTGCTGGATCCGGTGGATCCCGAAGAAACCGCGACCTCGCCGCTGGACATGGACCTGACGGTGAGCCTGGGCGACAGCGTCAAGATGGCCGGCTTCGGACTGAAGGGCGCACTGACAGGAAAGATGCAGGTATGGGCACGGCCGGGCCGCGAGATGACCGCCAACGGCGGGCTGGAAGTCAGCGGTCGCTACAAGGCCTATGGACAGGACCTGACCATCACGCGTGGCCAGCTCACCTGGAACTACAACCCGGTATCCGATCCGCGCATCAACCTGCGCGCCGAGCGCCGTGTCGGTGATATCACCGCCGGCATCGATGTCAGCGGGCGTGCCATGCAGCCGCGCGCGCAGGTGTGGTCCGACCCATCGATGTCGCAGTCCGAAGCACTCGGCTACCTGGTGCTGGGCCGCAGCCTGACCGGTGCCACCAGCGGCCAGGCCGATCAGGTCAATGCCGCTTCGGCAGCGTTGTCCGCCGGCAGTGGCCTGCTGGCTTCGCAGCTGGGTGCCAAGCTGGGCCTGGATGATGCCGGCGTCAGCCAGTCGCGCGCGCTGGGCGGTTCGGTGCTTGGCGTGGGCAAATACATTTCGCCGAAACTGTATGTCGGCTATGGCGTTTCGCTGGTCGGCAGTGGCTCGGTGTTGACGCTGAAGTACCTGCTCAGCCGTGGCTTCGATGTGGAGGTGGAATCAAGCACGGTGGAGAACCGCGGCTCGCTGAACTGGCGAAAGGAAAAATAGCGCCGGTCGCTGGCCGGCCATCGCAGCACGTGGAGGCGAAAGCAATCGCTGCCAAATGAAATGATTCATGGTGTTTATTGGCTGCAGATGTGCCCCGCTCAGCGTACACATCGCAGCAGAGGCATGAATCTGAATCATGCAGATACGGGTAACGCTGCGGCGTGCAGCATGCCCCGTATCTGCAATCAGGAGTGGATGTGGTTGCGGAAACTTGGGCTCCCGGCGCACCGGGCCCCCTTTCCCAGTTCCGATTTCCATGTCCCCCTTACGTTCTCCCGACCCTTGGTCGTCGGCGCACGCCAGTGCGCGCTTTCATGCTTCCACTGCGGCCAGTGCCTCCTCTTCGCCACGCAGCAGCAGTCCCCATCTTCATCCCGGTTCCATTCATAACGCGACGTATGCAGGCGTACGGGATTGTTCAGCACAATCCGGATCCGCGGCCGTGTCGCATGCCCGCCTTGCCCATTCGCTGCTGCAGGTAGAGGTCGCGGGCATGCCCCTGCAGGACCTGATCACAGCGACGCTGCGTCAGGGCGCCTCGCTGCCGTCGCGTCCGGCCCTGCAGAGCGCCTTGCCTTGGTTGCTGCAGCCTTGGGCAACGGTATGGGCCGCCGCGTTTCCGGAAGCGGCACGGCCGACGGCGCCCTATGCATTGCAGCAGCTGCTGCTGGTCCTGCTTCCCGATCTGGACGACACACAACGGCGCGCGCTGCTTCCGGTCATCCGCCAGCACGCCACAGACCGCTCATTGGCTCAGTGGTTGACGGCCCTGTGCCTGCCGCGACACCCGCACCACGGCCTTCTACGGCTGCGTCCGCTGGGTGCCGAAGCGCTGGCCGCGCATGCCTCAGCGGCGCTGGCCGTCCCGCCCCCTGTTGTTTCCGGCAGCGGGCTTGTCGCGCTGGGGACGTCGCTGGCAGCGCTGGGTTCCCTTGCAGTACTGGGCACGGTATCGCCGGTGGACACACCCTGGACAGCGTTGGCGTGCAGCGCAGGCAGCGCGCTGGCATTTGTCGGTCCACCTGCACTTGCGCTGCGCTCGGCAGCCGATGCGTACATGATGGACGTCGACCACCCGCTCAATGGTGTGCCGTGGGTACTTGTCCGGCAGGTAGACACGTTGCTGGATGTTCTCCTGCCGGCCTGGGGGCCGCGCAACCATCGAGCCCTGACGGCTCTGTGGTGCGAAGCACCAGGCAACCGTTCGCTGCTGGATGTCGTCTGCGATGCGGCGGCGCTGCAGGGCGCAAAGGAAAGCATCCCACGGGTGCTGGCAGCACTTTCAGAGCGTTATGCCGCCGGGCCGCGACCCACCGCGCGCCCGCCATCCTTGACCGAAGCGCTGACCCAGATGTTGTTGGCACTGATGGGCCCGACTGGCACCGCGCCGCCGGCGGGACGTCCGCGGCCCGCGATGCGCATCCCGCAGGCGCTGGATCCCATTGTGCCTTCCAGCATTCCGGCCGGGATGGCGCTGCAGAACGTGGCGAGTCTGCATCAGTACCAGAGCTTCCAGAAGAACAGGGTGCAGCACTGGGAGAGACAGCATCCCGAAGGCATGGTAGGCATTCCGCCGTTGCGCGATCCCGCCCATCGACGTCCGGGGCAGGCAGACCCCGATGCCGCGCCGCAACCACCGATGCCCACCGAACACTCGGACGAGGTGCGCCAGGCATCGGCTGGCGCAGCGGCATCCCCTGCCAACAGCAGGTGGGGTATGCCGCTGCTGTCGACATCCACGCTGGTCGGGGCTGCCCATGGCGCGGCCCAGGCCCTGCTGCCCGGCAATGCTGGGGGGGCCGCTGCACCTGGACTGGCACCGGCTGACTATCGCCGTGTGGCGGTAGGAGGCGGTTTGTCGCTGCTGGCCTTGGCCGCCTACGCCTGGAGCCGGGGCGTGCCCGATGGCGCCAGCGACGACGCTGCGGCGCACGGCGGAGCGTTGAGCGCCGGACGGTATACGCCGCCTGATCTGCAATCCCTGCAGACCGCCGAAGCGACCATCGTCGGGTTGCCGGATGGTAGCTGGACAAGCGCGTGGGATGTGCAGCATCCCCAAGTCGACAGGGCTGCCGGTCCCCTGCGCCCGCGCCGCTCGGTTGATGACCGGGAAGCGCAAGGCGTCGATGAAAACGTGAGCAGTCGCCACGCCATCGAACTGGCGCTGCTGGCGAATTTCCAGCGCCACCCGCACGGCGCCTGGCTTGCGAACCTCACGCCTGCCGAGCAACGCCTATGGCTGTCCCAGCATCTACGGCTTGAACAACTGGAGGACGTTCAGCAGCAGCAGCATCCAACCGCCGCCCAGCTCCTGCAGGCGGCCCTGCACGACGCGGGCTGGAGCGGCAGCTGGAACGATGTGGAGATCCACATACCCGGTACCACGCTGGACGGCCAGCGTGTGCCCGACGACCGCATTCCGCTGCTGGAATACTGCCTGTATCGACCACACGAGGACGGCATCCTGCTGTTCTCGCGGAACGGCATGCCGTTGACTGCGGAACAGGACCAGTGCCTGCGCACGGTTCTGGACGCGCCCGCCTGCAGGACCCTGGCGGCCCGTCAGCTGGCCGAGCCTGCAGTGGACGAGGTCATGCAGACCATCGTCAAGACGCGCTTCCAGCGCGCGGCGCTGGAGGCCAAGGGCCGGGGCGCGCTGGGAGGGAACGGTTCTACACTGCGCGGCGCCGAGATCGTACTCGCGTTTCTTGCCGGGCAGTCGTATATCGAAGTGGGGGAGCTGCTGTTCGACGGCCTGGGCAGGGACGGCCTGCGATTGCCGACCGGCACGCCCAGCGGGCCGTTCCGGCTGCCCAATTACCTCGTGTTGCGCAGCAGTGCCCAGGATCCGGATGAGCAACGACGGGGACAGGTGGTGCTGTATCGCCAGGACCTGGGAGAGGTGACGACCTTTGCCAACGAGCAGGCCTTCAGCCAGTTCATCAACGCGCATCGCGCCGGCCAGGGAACAATGGCTCGTCCGTCCCTGGTAGAGGATGTGATCGCAGCGGCACCAGCACAGGCTCGCGAGGTGCTTGGCAAGCTGTTCACCGACGACACCTATCTCGGCCGCCCACCCGGCTGGGCGCAGCAGAATCACATCGTGTTGAACTTTCCTCCGAACCTGGCGTCGGGAGATTGCTTCACGCAATGGGCGCATGCTTCCGCCCAGCAACACGTCGCGCAGGCAGCCAGGCTTGCGCGGCAGCAGCACCAGGCCCAGGTTCATCGTTGGAGTCCGGCAGGCATGCGTGCGCACCGCAGCACGCAGGCCGTTACCCAGGCGCAGCAGGGGGTGGCGTCCTGGCAACAGCATGTGCACCCGAAGACGGTGAAGCTTGTCAATGACATCCATCGCTTCCTGAATGACGACCCGGATGCGCCCGCGCTGGTAGGGGACAGCGATCAGATCCTTCTGAGCTATCGGGGCCACGAGGGCAGTCTGGATTATTGGGTAACGGAGGGCTGGCGGGAACATGGCCCGCGTCAGGGCAGCCGCGGAAGATTTCCCGGTGCGGATGTACTCAAGCAGCTGAACGTGCGTGTGCTTGCTCTCGATGCGGACGGTGCGCCTGTCGAGGACAAGGACCGCACTACGCTGTTGAACACCCCGGTCTACCTGTCAAACCTGTGCTACCGGTTGCGCGACCTGGGCAACAGCGATCAACCCTACAAGGGCTACCAGGGCTATCTGCGGCACCTGCCACGCACCGGGCCGGGACGCCAGCTGCGCGGTGCCATGGCCGAAGCCCTGCGCTGGCGTAGCCGTGCGCTGATCGAGACAGCGAGCGCGAGTGGAGGGTCATTGAATGCCACCGCCAGCGCCGCGCTGCTTTCAGCTTGGGCACAGCTCAACGACAGCCCGTCGTCGCTGTGTACCGTGGAGATTGACGGCACACCTGCAGCCGGATTGTGGGCATTGCGCGCCGCCGGCCAGCACTACGTGTTGGTCTTCAACGGACCGGCGGGCGATCAGCTGATGGATGAAGCCTCCTTCAAGGCATTTCTCGCCGACGACCGCGCGGCAGCCGAGCGTTTCCTGCAGCCACGCACGGAGTTACGTCATCACAGTGCAATGGGTACCGCGCTGGGCAAGGCACGCCTGGCCGATGGCGTGCCGATCTCGTACCGGGCCGGCCTTACGGCGGTGATGGCCGCACAGCAATGGCTGCAGATGCTGGGCGATGACGCGGAATTCCTTGCCACCCGCGGGCGCTGGTCGGCGAGCGAAGGGTTGAAGCTGGCGGCAGGCTTGGCGGCTGCGGCGGCGTGCACGGTCGGCACGGCGGGAGTGGCGGGTACGCTGTGCGCTGCCGCGACGGCGGGATGGGTTGTCCAGGGGTTCCGCGATGGCGCCGAGGCGCTGGAACGCGGTGAACTGATGAAGGCGCTGGGGCAGATGCTGGGGGCCGGTGCCAGCGGTTTCGGCATGCTGGCACCGGCCAGGGTAGCGCGCCTGCTGTTCCATGGCGGCCGCGGTTCCATCAGGACGGCGGCGGAGGCTGCCGAGGTACTGCTGGACGTCGCGTCGCAGGCCGTCGCCTTCGACAGCAGCGGGCTGCTGATCGCGGGCCTGGGCGCCGCACCCGGAGTGAAGGCGGCGCTGGTGCGACGCGGAACGGATGACATGCAGGAGGTGCTGCAGGACGGCAACACCTTCGTGCGGACGGCCAGCGGCGACCTGGCGCAGACCTACATCGACCCCCATGGCGTGCGTCGTCTGGTCGATGCACGCAACCCTGCAGCCGTGGGCCCGCCCATCACGCAGCGTGATGGCAGCTGGCGGCGCCGTGATGACGTACCGCTGGGCTGGCAGACACGGACCACACCGAAGCCGCTGTACATGCCGCCGGCCGTAGCCGGAAACGAGGCCTTTGCCGCGCTGCCGGCTGCTGACCGGGAGCGGCTGATGGCGGCGTTCGGTCTGCAGAACGCGCGTACGCGCAGCAGCCCCGACCTGCAGTACTGCATTGATCATGCAACGATCAAGGCGCGCATCGGACAGATGATCGATACGCCGGAAGACATGGGGTTGCCTACCGACATGCCGATCCTGATTCGGGCGTGGTGCGATTCCCGCATGGGCCAGCACAAGGGTGTGCGGCTGTTCACGCCGGGAGCACGGGGGCAGGCCGACACCATTGGCGATCTTATCGGGTACCGTATCGAGGGACTGAGCGTTGCGGTCCCGCGGGGGAAGAGGCTTCCCGATCTGAAGGCGCTTGTCGATGCTGCCGGCCGGGATACGGTAGCGACACGGCTGGGCCTGTCGTCGGCGGTGACAGACAGTGCGTTGATGAGTGCCGTCAAGCATGAGCTCGCTGCGGTGATGCAGCGGCAAACGGCAGAGAGTGCTGCAAGTTGGTGGCGCTGGCAGGAACGCCGTACCGTGCTGTCGCCCACGTCCGACAACGTGTACCTGCATTATCCGCAGCTGACAAAGGCAGAGGCAGAGAGCCTTGTTCATCAGTGGCCCCAGATGGCTGAGGCCGGACGCACCTGGAACTATGGTACCGATCATGAACGCCTTGCCGGCGGGATGTTGGCACTCCGCAGAGCGCGGCAGATCCGCGAGGGCCTGCTGCAGGGAAAGGCCAACAGGCTGGACGAGTTGATCGAGTTGTGTACGCATCTGACTGCAGTTCTTCCATCACGCGTGTGTAAAGTCAGAAAGAATGGTGAGTGGTGCCTGGAGTTCAGCCCCAGGCACGGCGATGCATCCCCGGGCCAGCTGCAGGTGGGCGCGGATGGAAAAATTTACCGGCCCGGCAGTTCCGAGGCGTGCGCTGACTGGCAGTCGTGTGTCCACGCCCAGCTTGATGCGGAGGAGACGGCGGTCATCGGCACGCCAGCGCAACTGCAGCGACGGGTTCGCGAACGTATGGAACAGACGCCGCTGACCTCCGCCTGCGACGGCAGGCGAGCACCTGCGAAGGTGCGAAAGCGACGTAATCCGGCCGACAACAAGGAGGTGGAGGCAGCTCCCAAATGTGAGCCCAGGAGTGGGTATGAGCCCACCCCTACCCAACGGGACAGCAGCAAGGAAGTGATTGCTGCGCACTCGAGCAGCACAAGAACGCTATGGCAGGAAGCGGCCACCGGCCCACACAAGATGACGCCGGCGGATCTGCGGAGCCTGCAACAGGCCAACATCGTCAGTTGGAAGATTGATGGCCTCAGGTATCAGCCCGGGGAGGCGGACCTGGAATCGCTCCCGATCAATCTCGGATCTTTCCCGACCAAGGGACAGGCATTGAGTGGCGGCTTTGATCGCCCGGGCTTCTGGAACAGCGACGCGCCGCAGGAGCGGAGGATTCTGCAGCTGCGCTACGTCATGTTACCTGTGACGGAAGGGCAGCACATGCCCAAGGTGCGTGAAGGTCTCTATCCTGGCAGCTATGCGTTCGGCGCCGATGGCATCCTGGTGGAAAAAGGAACACTCGCTGCGCAGATGACGTTCAGTAAAGAGGACTTGATAATAAAAGCCGGCCCCCTCAAAGGCAGGTCCATTACGGAGCTGTCAGCCGAACAGCTGGACAAGCTGCAGAGAGTGCATGTCAGTGAAAAATTGAGGAATCTGATCAGGAAAAACCTGCTCGCCGAAAACGTGCAGGAGTGGAGGCCCGGGATTACGTACGGGATGTACGAAATACGCTCCTGCAGCGAGGCGAAGTTCCTGGAGGGGTTCATCCGCAGTCTGGCCCATGCAATGCCTGAGGGCGCCGCCATGGGGTACCCACGGTTTGACAAAGGGCGCAAGCAGCTGACGTCGGTCCGGGGGGAGATCACCCTGTACACCGACAAGGACCCCTGCAGCGAGAGCTGTAACCGCCGGCTTCAGGAGCTGCGGGCATGGCTGCCGAATGTCCGCCTGCATGTGCAGTCAAGTTTTGAGGACGGCAGCCACCGGGATAGAGAGCGGACGGATTGGACGAATAAGCGGATTACCCAGATGCGCGAAAACCACCAGCATGCAGATTACACCGATGACATGCTGAGGGAGAAAGCCACTCAGGAGTGGTTCCGCGACTACCAGCATCGCCGCGAGCCGCGCACCTGGATCGGCGCGCAGGACTAACCGCTATGAGGAAAAAGAAATGCGTATAGGCATTGCAACAGGTGCAACGTTGAACGCGCGCCACGAATCCAGGCCCTTGCCTGCTCAACTGGCAGCACTGCGTTTCGCCGACAGCCAGGTATGCAGCGCGGAAAACTGCTGGGCGGAATACGGGCAGCACCTGGACAGCTATCTGGCGCGGTGCGTCCTGCGGGACGGTGCAGCACCACCGTCGGAGGTCGTCGAGATGCAGGCCGGACGCTTGAAGATGGCACCCGGCGTTCAGGTTTTTGCCCGGCTTCCTGGACGCGACCCGGTAATCGACGAGCCGATATTCTACCTGTGCGTACCCGGGGACGAACTACAGACCTCGCGTTTCGCGGTGGCGATCGTGGACTTTGACGACGAGGATGGCTGTCAGTTGCATGTGGAACCGCTGATGAAGTGGAAGACCTTCCGCGCCGGATATCTTCGCAGCGGTACCTGAGTCCGAGGGGGGGGGGCGGATCCAGCCTGTGGCCGTTGCCCGGCAGGACAGCAACGGTTATGGTCGCGGGCTGTCCTGTACTGCCGGAAACGCAAATGCCCGTCCGTAACGTCCTCGCCATCACCCTGGTCCTGGGCCTGCCTGTCGCTGCCCACGCCGACGAAGGCATGTGGATGCCGACCCAGCTTCCGGAACTGGCCAAGCCGCTGGAGGCAGCCGGATTCAAGGGCGATCCGACGCGCCTGGCCGACGTCACCGCACCGCCACTCAGTGCGGTGGTGCGGGCCGGCGGCGGCACCGGGTCCTTCGTTTCCAGCGACGGCCTGCTGCTGACCAACCATCACGTGGCCATGGGGGTGATCCAGTACAACAGCACGCCGGAGCACAATCTGATCAACGATGGCTTCATTGCCAACGGACGTACGGACGAGCGGCCTTCCAATCCGGATTTCCGCCTGCTGGTCACGGTCGGGTTCGACAAGGTCACCGATGATGTCTTGAAGGATGCGCGCGGCACGTCCGGACGCGCCTATTTCGATGCCGTGGATGCGGCCAGCAAGCGGATCGTGGCCGACTGCGAGCGCGATGGCAGCGTGCGCTGTTCGGTCGCCAACATGTATTACGGCAGCGATTTCTACCGTATTTCGCAGCTGGAGATCAGCGACGTGCGTCTGGTGTATGCGCCACCGCGTGCCATCGGCAACTACGGCGATGAGATCGACAACTTCATGTGGCCGCGCCATACCGGCGATTTCACCCTGCTGCGTGCCTATGTAGGCAAGGACGGCAGGCCGGCGGCCTACAGCCCGGACAATGTTCCCTATCAGCCGCCGGCCCACCTGAAGATGTCGGTGGAAGGGCCGAAGGCGGGTGACTACGCCATGCTGGCTGGCTACCCCGGCATCACCTACCGGCACCGCACCGCGGCCGAGTTCGCCAGCCAGATCGATGCCGTGCTGCCACGACGGGTGGAGGTGTTCCAGCAACTCATCGATACCATCGAGGCGGCCAGCGCCGGTGATGAGCAGGCACGCACGCGCTATGCATCGCAGCTGCAGTCGCTGAAGAACAACCGCAAGCGCGCTGCCGGCGAGCTGGAAGGCCTGTTGCGCAGCGACGCCAAGGCGCAGCGTGCGGCCGACGAGCAGGCCATGCTGGCGTCCACCGATAGCCGATACCGTGCTGACATCCAGGCACTGGCCGCGAACCTGTCCGCTGGCGCGGCGGCGGGCGAGCGCGATCTGTTGCTGGGTCTGGCCGCCAGCCAGAGCCAGCTGCTGCGTTCGGCAATGTTGCTGGAGCGGCTGCGTATCGAGGCTGCCAAGCCCGATGCACAGCGTGAAACCGGCTACCAGCAGCGCGACCAGCAGTTGCTGGAGGGCGAGCTGAGGCAGGTGCAGCGCCGCTATGCGCCGGAGGTGGAAAAGGCACTGCTGACCACGCTGTTCAGCCGCTACCAGAAGCTGCCCGATGCGCAGCGGGTGCCGGAGTTCGATGCAGCGTTCGGGCGCACGCCGCAGCAGCTGGCCAGCGCGCTGGATTCGCTTTATGCCGGCACCCGGCTGGGTGAGGAGAACGAGCGTCTGTTACGCTTCGCCGCTGCCCGTGAAGGCAGGACGCTGGCGGCAGATCCGCTGCTGGCGGCGGCTGCGCCCCTGGTGGCCGCACAGCTGCGCCTGGAAGACGAGAAGAAGGCCCGCGATGGCGAAGACCTGCGCCTGCGCCCGGCTTACATGCAGGCGCTGTTCGCATGGCGTGCAAAGCAGGGGCGGGCCGTCTATCCGGATGCCAACCGCACCCTGCGCATCAGCTATGGCAAGGTGGAAGCGCTGCAGCCGCGCGATGCGGTGAGCTTCGAGCCGGTGACGACGGTGGCCGGTATTGTCGAGAAGAACACCAATGCGTATCCGTTCGATGCCCCCCGGCCGCTGCTGGATGCGATCGCCAAGGGCGATTTTGGCAGCACCGCCGATCCCTCGCTGAAGACCCAGACGGTCAATTTCCTCACCAACCTGGATACCACCGGCGGTAATTCGGGTTCACCGGTGCTCAATGCCAACGGCGAATTGATCGGCCTGAACTTCGACAGCAACTGGGAGTCGGTGAGTGCCAGCTGGTGGTTCGATCCGCGCTACAAGCGGGCGGTGCACGTGGACATGCGCTACCTGCGCTGGCTGCTGGCCAAGGTGTACCCGGCACCGGCACTGTTGCAGGAAATGGGCGTGCCGGTCGAGTGAGGAGCGTGTCCGCAGGCATCCGCTGCGGACCGGTCCACCGTATTGCCGCCACGGATGATCAGCTCATATGACCCAGCTTATCTGGCAGGGGGCCTGTGACAGATCCAGCGCACGGGTGGTATAGGTCGCCGGGTCAACACCCGGCGGCGGCGTCACCGACACCAGTGGCATCGCCTTCTCGCTCCAGGCGGCGACACGGAAAGCAATTCCGCCAGCAGGGGATCGCGCGGAAGGGGGCGTCCCGTGGATATCATATAGGCGCGCATGCGTAAGCAGCACGCGGTTCCTCCGGCCGTCAAGCATGAGGATCTTCACAATGGCACTGGCGATCTCTTGTCGCTGTGCAGGGGGTATGAAGTACGGTAACGGCAGAGTTCCCAGCTCACGCAGAAGCTCATGGAAAAGGTTGCGCCCCAGGTGTGCAACTTCATGATGCGCCACTGCCATTGCCATGTTGGACGTGACAAGATGGTCGCCGACGGAGCATATGTCGCGAAGGTGCGCGACGAACCGGACCGTCTGGCGTTCGGCGGCGGACAATTCCCCTGTTTCGCCGGCTACCGGCTGTTCCAGTGCGGTGTGCAGTGCATGCAGGTTCCCGTAATCACCCAACTCACCCATGCCATCCGCCGGCACGCGGCGGTCGGGAGCGAGCGGAGCATTGGCGATCTCCTGAAGCACGCTACCCAGTTGCCCGCACAATGCTTCGCGTCCGGAAAGGCCGGCTGGCAGGTTGTGCGCCAGTCGATGCTGGAGCCGCTCGGTCAGGGGGGACGCGTTGATCTGCGGCATGGGATCTCCGGAACAGGGAATTCTGCTCGTGACCCTATCGGGCATTGCCACAACTGCATATCAGGCTATCTGCATATCGATCGGCGGATGAGCCCGTGGGCACGTCCGCACCGGATGGGCCGATCACGACACAAGCCTCTACACTGTCGCCATCCCTGCCTCAGGAAACGGACCCTTGGTCTCGAGCTGGATTCTGCTGCTGGTCTCGGTCGCCTACGCTGCACTGCTGTTCGGCGTGGCGTGGTGGGGCGACCGTCGGCCGATGTATCCGGATCGTCCCTGGCTGCGCCCGGTGGTCTACAGCCTGGCGCTGGCCGTGTACTGCTCGTCGTGGACGTTCTATGGCGCGGTAGGCACCGCGGTGCGCAGCGGTATCGGCTTCCTGCCGATCTACATCGGCCCGTTGCTGATGATGCTGTTCGGCTGGCGCATCATCGAACGCCTGGCGCTGATCGCGCGCAGCCAGAATGTGGTGTCCATCGCCGATTTCATCTCCTCGCGGTTCGGTCGTTCGCGGCGGCTGGCGGCGCTGGTGGCCTTCATTGCGCTGGTCGGCATCGTTCCGTACCTGGCGCTGCAGTACAAGGCCGTGGCGATGAGCCTGCAGGTGCTGACCGGCAACAACGGGCCGACCGGCTACTTCAGTGATCCTGCGTTGTACGTGGCGTTGCTGATGGCCCTGTTCGCCACCCTGTTCGGTACCCGCCAGGTGGACGCCACTGAGCACCACCACGGCATGATGCTGGCCATCGCGCTGGAATCGGTGATCAAGCTGCTGGCGATGGTGGCGGTGGGCGTGTTCGCCTATGTATGGCTGGGCAAGCGCACCGATGCGGTGGTGGAATCGGCGCATACGCTGTTCACCTCGCTGCCGCCGGTGGGCTTCATCTCGCAGACGCTGCTCAGTTTCCTGGCCATCGTCTGCCTGCCCCGGCAGTTCCACGTGGCCGTGGTGGAGTGCGGGGATGTGCGTGATGTGCGTCGCGCGCGCTGGATGTTCGGTGGTTACCTGGTGCTGATTTCGGCGATGGTGGTGCCGATCGCCACCGCCGGTGTCGCCCTGTTCGGCACCGGTGGCAGCGTCGCCGACGACGCGATGGTGCTGGCGCTGCCGCTGGCCGAAGGCCGCAACATACTGGCCTTGATCGCCTACGTGGGTGGCTTCTCGGCGGCGACCGGCATGGTCATCGTGTCCTCGATCGCGCTGGCGACCATGGTCAGCAACGATCTGGTGATGCCGGTGCTGCTGCGTCGCAGTGGCGACCACGAGGAGGCGGCGGATGTTGCCTCGCGGGTGTTGTGGATACGTCGGCTGGCGATCCTGCTGCTGGCGTTGATGGCTTACAGCTACTACCGCAGCAGCAGCAACGACAGCACGCTGGCGTCGTATGGCCTGATGGCATTCGCCGCCGTGGCGCAGTTCGCACCGGGATTGATCGGTGGCCTGTACTGGCGTGGCGCCAGCCGCCGTGGCGTGGAAACCGGCATCGTGCTTGGCTTTGCGACCTGGATCTACACCTTGTTACTGCCGGCGCTGACCCACGCAGGGTGGATGGACGCCGGCTGGCTGCAGTCCGGGTTGTTCGGAGTAGCGTGGCTGCGTCCGCAGCAGCTGTTCGGCATGAGCGGGTGGGACCCGTTGACCCACGGAACATTCTGGTCATTGCTGGTGAATGCTGCGGCGATGATGCTGGTCTCTGCGCGCTGGCGACCTGGAGTGGACGAGCGGCTGCGTGCCGCGCCGTTCCTGGACCCCTACGCGCAGCGGCCCTCGGTGAGCACCGGCTGGCCCGGCCATGTGCATGTCGGCGACCTGTTGGCGCTGGCCTCGCGCGTGGTAGGCGAGCGCCACGCACGGCGCTCGTTCTTTGAACAGGCGCAGTCGTTGGGGCGCGAATTGCAGCCCCAGGTTCCCGCCGACAGGCCCTGGGTTCAGTTCACCGAACGCCTGCTGGCCGCGTCGATCGGCGCGGCATCGGCACGCCTGCTGCTGACCAGCCTGCTGCGCGGTTCCGGCATGGACCTGGGTGAGGTGGTGGCGGTATTGGACGAAGCCGGGCAGGAGCTGCGCTTCAACCGTGAAATCCTGTCCACCACGCTGGAAAACATCAGCGCGGGCGTCAGTGTGGTGGATCCGGAAATGCGCCTTACGGCCTGGAACCGCCGTTACCAGGAGATGTTCGGTTACCCCGACGGCATGCTTTACGTGGGCCGCCCGGTGGCCGACCTGATCCGCTACAACGCCGAACGCGGCGAGCTGGGTGAGGGCGACATCGGAGTGCAGATCGGCCGCCGTATCGGCTACATGCGCGCCGGTTCGCCGCACGTGTTCGAGCGGACGCGCAGTGACGGCAAGGTCATTGAAATGCGCGGCCAGGCCCTGCCTGGTGGTGGCTATGTGACCAGCTACAACGACATCACCGATTACAAGCATGCCGAGCAGGCGTTGCTGGAAGCCAACGAGACGCTGGAGGAGCGCGTGGCCGAGCGCTCGCAGGCGGCCGAGACGGCCCAGCAGTCCAAGACACGCTTCCTGGCCGCAATAAGCCATGATGTGCTGCAGCCCCTCAATGCGGCACGGCTGTTCGCCTCCGCATTGCGCGACAGCCACCAGAACAACGAAGAGCAGCGGCATCTGGCCGAACGCGTGGACGCGTCGCTGCGTGCTGCCGAGGAGCTGCTGGATGGCCTGCTGGACGTCTCCCGGCTGGATGCCGGCGGTCTGCAGCCGGTGATCAGCGCCTTCGACGCCGGTGTGCTGATGCGCGAACTGGCTGCTCAGTATTCACCGGTGGCGGCTGGCCGCGGGCTGCGGCTGGAGTTGTTCGCGCGTCCGGCCTGGGTGCGCAGCGACCGCCGCCTGCTGCGCCGCGTACTGCAGAATTTCCTCGCCAATGCCCTGCGTTATACCCGGCAGGGGCGCATCGTGCTGGCGGTGCGCCCGCGCGGCGGGGAGGTGGAACTGCAGGTGTGGGACACCGGCCCCGGCATTCCTGAACACCACATGCAGCAGATCTTCGATGAGTTCCATCGCTACCAGCAGCCGTTCGACTGGGGGGAACAGGGTCTGGGACTGGGCCTGTCGATCTGCCAGCGCATCTCGCGCCTGTTGGACCATCGCCTCAACGCGCGCAGCCGTGTCGGCAGCGGCTCGATGTTCTCCATCCTGCTGCCAGGCGTGGATGCCCTGTCCGGTCCCGATGATCCGGCAACGATTCCGGCGCCGCCGGTGCCTTCGGATTCACTGGTGGGGCTGCGCGTGCTGTGCGTGGACAACGATGAGGAAATCCTGGACGGCATGCGCGCGCTGCTGGGGCGCTGGCAGGTCCAGGTGATTACCGCCAACACCGTGGACCAGGCACTGCAGCGCATTGCCGAGCGGCCGGACGTGATGCTGGTGGATTACCACCTGCATGACCGACTGGATGGTCTGGATACGCTGGTCGCCCTGCGCGAAGCAGCAGCTGCGGAATTGCCCGGGGCGCTGCTGACCGCCGACGGTCGCGATGAATTGAAGCGGATGGCGCGGGAGCGTGGCTACCGGGTGCTGACCAAGCCGATCAAGCCCGCCTCGCTACGTGCATTTCTGGCGGCTTACGCGCGGCCGAGGTCATGAGCCGGAAGCGGTGGCGTGGAACCGAAATGTAATTTTCCTGATGGCCGTCACCACACGTCCAGGCTAAAGAAACGTTCCCGAGTCAAACGAGTCGCCGTTCTTGCCCTCCATCGTATCCGCGTCCGCCACGACCGCCCACCCATCCTCGCGGCCGTCTACATCAACCTTGCCAGAATCGAGCGTGTTCTCCTGCGGGACGTTGGTTTCGTCTGTCCTCAACACGCCGCTGCAGTCATCCGAAGCGGGACCGCTGTCGATCGCCACCGGAGGGCTGATCGGTGCAATGGCGTCGTACGTGGCGCAGTGCTGGAATCCGCTCGCATCCCTCACGGCCGGGGCTGCCGTTGGTGCGGTGCTCGGCAGGGGATCACTGGAAGCATCACGTCACGGGCAGCGCAAGGAAGAGGCGCACCGCCAGCGCTGGGAGTTTCTGCAGTCCCATCGCGGTACGCGGCAGATGCTGGAGAACTACGGAATCCGCTTCGGCCAAAGGGCCGCTGTTCGCCATGTATACGATCACCTGCAGAAGCTGTGTGCGGATATGCTCGCGGGCCTGCGGGCCCATTGCAGGGACTGTGACGTGCCCTCCAGCGCGCTCGTCGAGGAGGTGCTGGTGCACTTCTACGTGGCACATTGCGCCGAGCATATCCCGGTGGTCGTGAGTCGACTCGCCGAGAACCGCTATTTCATTGGTGCCATCAAGGAAGATGCCGCTGACCGGGTGCGGGACCGGATGATTGATGCGAAGGACCCCGCCGCTGTATTCGTCGATGAAGGCGCCATGCACATGGTGCTTGAACTGCAGGCAGCCGGGCGTTTCCGCGCACGGGTATTCGATCCCGTCGCCTGCTCTCGCGCTGGCGCGGCCGGACGCCGGCCTGCGGGCTTCCCGGACCTGCGGCCGATCGTGGTTCAGTCGCGGCCGGGCGAGGCGATCGCGTCGCTTCCGGAGTGTCGTCCGCAGCCCGTGGTCGAACTGCGGCGTCGAAGCCATTCACAACGGGCAGCAAGGGCCGCGCACGAACCAGCGTCTGCTCCGGCTCATCAGCGGCGCATACGCGAGACAGTCACGGTGCCGGTGGTGCTGGGAAAGATGCTCCAGCGGCAATGTGCGCATCTTGATGAAGGCAGCAGAACACTGACGGATATCGGCAGCATCATGGAAGACCTCGCACAGGGGCGTACGACGCGGCATTCAGTGACTGTCGACGGTGAACGCTACATCGCCCGCGACATCCATCTGGATGGTCTCTCGGGCCGTAACCGCTGGCGGCTGCTGCACCGACGCACGTCGAGCGGCTACGAGCTGGTCGGTATCGCGGACTATCACGCCGACGCACGACCGGCGCACTGGTGGAATTCCTGAAGCGCAGGCGCTAACCGGCGAGCATCCACTCAGGCCGCCCCGCTGAGGTGCTCATAGAGGATGGTGGCACCGATGACCATCAGGATCGCGCCGCCGATGATCTCCGCGCGTTTGCCCACCAGCGAGCCCAGTGCTCGGCCCAGCATGATGCCGACGGTGACCATGGTAAGCGTGCACAGGCCGATAACCGTCGCCATCACGCCGATGTGCACGTCCACGAACGCCAACCCGATACCGACAGCCATGGCATCGATGCTGGTGGCGAAGGCGGTGATGGCCAGCCGCCAGAATCCTCCATGGCGCGCAGGATCCTCTTCTTCCTCTGCTGCGTGGCCGAGGCCGTTGATGATCATGTGCACGCCGAGTGCGACGAGCAGGGCGAAGGCGATCCAGTGATCGTAGGCCTCCACGTAGCCAAGTGCGGCGCGGCCCACCAGCCAGCCGATGACCGGCGTGATGGCTTCGATGATGCCGAAGATGAGGCCGGCACGCAGTGCGTCGCCGAAGCGAGGCCTGCGCATGGCGGCACCCTTGCCGATCGCTGCGGCGAAGGCATCGGTGGACATGGCGAAGCCGATGAGAAAGATGGAAACAGGAGACATCAGATGCAGTGCAGGCCGGGCATGGACGGACGCACGGCCTGCGTTCGCGCCCAACCTGTCGTTGCGCACGCGGGCCGCTGGTCTCGCCAACCATCATGGCTGCCCGCACCACGGCGCACTGGCCGAGTATGTTGATGCGGGCGCTTCCTTGTTCCAGGAAACAGGCTACTCCCCAAGGGGACGCGAAGCTTAGCACCGGCATCGATGCGTGGTGCGTTTCCCGGTAATTGCGCAGGCAGGGCTGGTTTTCATAGCGCAGGCTATAACGGCGCGCATCGCGTGGGCCTTGCGGCTCTACGCGACGGCTGTGGGCGTTGGCCGGGTCAGTCCTCTTCCGGCGGCAACACGATCTGTTCGTCATCGATGGCCAGCCTGCCGGCCATCAGCACTGCCTGGGTACGGTTGGTCACGCCGAGCTTGCGCAGGATGGCGGTGACGTGGGCCTTGATGGTGGCCTCGGAAACGCCCAGGTCATAGGCGATCTGCTTGTTGAGGCGACCGGCGCCGAGCATCTGCAGCACGCGGAACTGTTGCGGCGTCAGCTCGCGCAGACGTTGCCCGACCTCACGCTCCTCGCGTGCCGTCGGCGGAACGTTGTGTGCTTCCGGCGGTGCCCAGGTCTCACCATCCAGGATGGCGCCCAGGGCATGGCCGATGGTGTCTGAATCGGCGGATTTGGGAATGAACCCGAACGCGCCGTGGTCCAGTGCACGGCGCATTACCGTGGCTTCTTCGCGTGCGGACACCACCACCACCGGCAGGTGCGGATGCAGGGAGCGCATATGCACCAGGGCGTTGAATCCCTGGGCGCCGGGCATGTTGAGGTCCATCAGGACCAGATCGGCATCGTTGTGCTGGTCGGCCAGCGCGTACAACGCTTCGACGCTGTCCGCCTCGAAGAGCTGGACACCGGGGATGACTCGTTGCACGGCACCGCGCAGGGCTTCGCGGAACAGCGGATGGTCGTCGGCAATCAGGAGGGTCGGCATGGAATCGGCTTGCGGAAAACGGGGCGGGGGAGAAACGTGTATCGAAGGCTCCTGGCTGCGGAAGCCTCGATTCCTGGAAATCATTGCACAGTGGCCGGGCCCTCCTCCCGGCCACCGTCCTGCACTTACTTGACCTTGCGTTCGTCCACCAGCGAGGCCACCACGGACGGATCGGCGAGGGTGGAGGTGTCGCCCAGCTGGTCCGGGGCGTTCTCGGCGATCTTGCGCAGGATGCGGCGCATGATCTTGCCCGAACGCGTCTTCGGCAGGCCCGGTGCCCACTGCAGGTGGTCGGGCGTGGCGATCGGGCCGATCTCCTTGCGCACCCAGGCGACCAGCGCCTTGTGCAGTTCATCGCTCGGTGTTTCATCGGCGACCAGGGTGACATAGGCATAGATGCCCTGGCCCTTCACGTCGTGCGGGAAGCCGACCACGGCCGCCTCGGCTACCTTGGGGTGCGAGACCAGCGCGCTTTCCACTTCGGCGGTGCCGATGCGATGGCCGGAGACATTGATGACATCGTCAACGCGGCCAGTGATCCAGTAATAGCCATCCTCGTCGCGGCGGCAGCCGTCGCCGGTGAAATAGCTGCCCGGATAGGTACGGAAGTACGTATCGATGAAACGCTGGTGGTCGCCGTAGACAGTGCGCATCTGGCCCGGCCAGGAATCACGGATGATCAGGTTGCCCTCGGCGGCGCCCTCCTGGATTTCACCATCGGCGTTCACCAGCGCCGGTTGGACGCCGAAGAAGGGCAGGGTCGCCGACCCCGGCTTCAGGTCGACCGCACCCGGCAGTGGCGAAATCAGGATGCCGCCGGTTTCGGTCTGCCACCACGTGTCGACGATGGGACAGCGGCTGTCACCAACCACCTCGTAGTACCAGCGCCAGGCTTCAGGATTGATCGGCTCGCCAACACTGCCGAGCAGACGCAACGAGGCGCGTGAGGTCTTCCTGACCGGCTCGTCGCCTTCGCGCATCAGAGCGCGGATGGCCGTGGGCGCGGTGTAGAAGATGCTGACCTTGTGCTTGTCGATCACTTCCCAGAAACGCGAGGTGCTGGGGTAGTTCGGCACGCCTTCGAACATCAGCGAGGTGGCGCCGTTGGCCAGCGGGCCATAGACGATATAGCTGTGACCGGTGACCCAGCCGACATCGGCGGTGCACCAGTAGATATCCTTTTCGCGCAGGTCGAACACCGCTTCATGGGTGTAGGCCGCATACAGCAGGTAGCCGGCCGTGGTGTGCAGCACGCCCTTCGGCTTGCCGGTGGAACCGGAGGTGTAGAGGATGAACAGCGGATCCTCGGCGTTCATGCGCTCCGGTTCGCACTGGGTGGGCTGGCTGTCCACCACATCGTGAAACCAGCGGTCGCGCGGCGCCTGCATGTCCACCGCGCCGCCGGTATGGCGCACCACCAGCACGGTTTCCACGGTATTGGTGCCCGGCAGCTTCAGCGCGGCATCCACGTTGGCCTTGAGCGGAATCTTATTGCCGCCACGCAGGCCTTCATCGGCGGTGATGATCAGCTTGCTCTGGCAGTCGCTGACGCGGTCGGCGATGGAGTTGGGTGCGAAGCCGCCGAACACCACCGAGTGGATCGCGCCAATGCGCGCGCAGGCCAGCATGGCGACCGCAGCGTCGACGATCATCGGCAGGTAGATGGTCACCCGGTCGCCCTTGCTGACGCCGAGGTTGCGCAGGGCGTTGCCGAGCCGGCACGTGCGTTCGTGGAGTTCGCGGTAGGTGACGTGCTGTGCGGGCGCATCCGGACTGTCTGGTTCGAACAGCAGGGCGGTCTTGTCGCCGCGCTTTTCGAGCTGGCGGTCCAGGCAGTTCACGCTGGCGTTGAGCTCGCCATCTTCGAACCACTTGATGTGGAAATCCGCCAGGTCGTAACTGACGTTCCTGATCCTGGACGGCCTGCGGAACCAGTCCAGGCGCTCGGCAGCCTTGCCCCAGAATGCATCCGGATCGGCTATCGAGGCCTGGTACTGCTGTTCGTAGGAATTCTTGTCGATGCGGGCCTTGGCGGCGAACTGCGGATCGACGGGATGGATATCAGCCATGGCACCCTCACTTGCACGTTGACTTGTATGTGCGACCGCAGCATGTGCGGCCACCGTTGCCACCCAGTGTGCCCCATCCCCGCCCGGTCGCGTCACCAGCGCCGTTAGACGATGGTCGAAACCCGTGCTGCCGGCAGGGAAGCGGGCGGTTGCCGGCCGTGCCGACGGGTTGCGCGGCGGCGACCGGGCTTCGACTAATGGCCAATAGCGGTGGCGCACACCGGCAACGCACGCTCAGCCTCGACCGTGCCCCACGCGCGGCTTATCACCTTGCCACTTGGGAGAGAGGGCAACATGAGCCACCGTACGTTGAAGACCCTGCGCAAACCCCTCGCGGCCTGCATGCTGGTCGCCCTGGTCGCGCCGGGCATGGCATTGGCACAGACCGCCAAAGGTCAGACAGCACGAGAGCAGGCACTGGAGGCACGTGTCGTGGAGCTGGAACGGCAGGTGCAGCTGCTGCTGTCTTCGCAGCAGCAGCAACAGAGCCAGATCAGCCAGACCCAGCAGGCCGTCACCGAAGTCAGGACGGTGCAGGCCGAGCAGCGACCGGCGGTGCCTGCCGGCAAGCAGCCGATCCAGGTCACTACGTTGACGCCGGGTGCCACCCCGGGCACCACCGTCAAGATCGGCGGCTTCATCAAGGCTGATTTCCTGGCCACCCAGACCGGTGATGGCCAGCTGGCCGACGATGCCACCGGCCGCGCGCTGTACCTGCCGGGGCAGACCCCGGTGGCCGGCGCCGGCGGCACGGGCGAACGTTCGGACGTGGATTACAACGCCCACGCCAAGTTCTCGCGCTTCAACCTGGGCATCGACAACGTGAGCGAGTCCGGCGACAAGGCCGGTGCGTTCTTCGAAATGGACTTCTTCGGCAATTCGCTGGGCAACCAGACCGCCACCAATACCTACGGCGTGACCCTGCGTCACGCCTACATGTACTGGAACAACTGGATGGCCGGCCAGACATGGTCGAACTTCATGGACGCCGGTTCATTGCCGGAAGCCGTGGATTTCGTCGGCCCCACCGATGGCGTGGTGTTCGTGCGCCAGGCGCAGGTGCGCTACACCAACGGCGGCTTCAGCGTGGCGCTGGAAAACCCGGAAACCACCACGCTGACCGGCACCCGCAACCCGGTCACCGGCGTCTGGACCAATGCCGCCGCCAACTCGGACCGTGGCAGCCTGCCGGACCTGACCCTGCGCTATGGCTGGAAGGGCGACTGGGGCACCTTTGGTGTCGGCGGTCTGCTGCGTGAGCTCAAGGTGGACAACCAGGGCACCGGTGCCGACGCCGACAAGATCGCCGGTGGCCTGACACTGGGCGGCAAGTGGGTGCTGGCCGACAGCGATTCGCTGCACTACCAGTTGACCGGCGGTGAGGGCATCTCGCGTTACATCGGCCTGGGCATCACCGCAGATACCGCCTATGACGCCGCGCGCGATGAACTGGCCACCACCGGCGTGCTGGCCGGCTACGTGGGCTGGCGACACGCATTCAGCCCCAAGCTGCGCACCAACCTGATCTACGCGCGCAGCGACTACGACAACGATGGCAGCCTTGGCCCGCTGGTGACCAAGAGCGTGCAGAGCATCCGCGGCAACGTGTTCTATTCGCCCCTGCCCAAGGTGGATGTCGGTGCGGAGCTGATGTACGGCGTGCGTGAGATCGAGGACGGCCGCAAGGGCGATATCAGCCGCCTGCAGTTCACCACCAAGTACAGCTTCTAGCGGCGTGCCGACCAACGGTCGGCACCCACCAACAACGATTGCTTCGGAGGGAAGCATTTCATGTCCAGCCTGTCCAATACCGCGCAACCCGCGGGTACCCTGACCAAGGGCCACAAGAAGGTCATTTTCGCATCGAGCCTCGGCACGGTGTTCGAGTGGTACGACTTCTTCCTGTATGGCTCGCTTGCGGCGATCATCGCCAAGCAGTTCTTCAGCGGCGTCAACGAAACCACGGGCATGATCTTCGCCCTGTTGGCGTTCGCCGCCGGCTTCTTCGTGCGACCGTTCGGTGCGGCCTTCTTCGGCAGCCTCGGTGACCGCATCGGCCGCAAGTACACGTTCCTGGTCACCATCCTGATCATGGGCATCTCCACCTTCCTGGTGGGCGTGCTGCCCAACTACGCATCCATCGGCTTTGCCGCACCGGTGATCCTGATCATTCTGCGCCTGGCCCAGGGCCTGGCCATGGGTGGCGAATACGGTGGTGCGGCCACCTACGTGGCCGAGCACGCGCCGGCTGACAAGCGCGGCCTGTACACCAGCTTCATCCAGTGCACCGCCACGCTGGGCCTGTTCCTGTCGCTGCTGATCATCCTCGGCTGCCGCTATGCGCTGGGTAACGAGGCGTTCGAAGCCTGGGGCTGGCGCATCCCGTTCCTGGTGTCGATCCTGCTGCTGGGCATCTCGGTGTGGATCCGCCTGCAGCTGAGCGAGTCGCCGCTGTTCCAGCAGATGAAGGCCGAAGGCAAGGGCTCCAAGACCCCGTTCCGCGACAGCCTGAAGGGCGGCAACCTGAAGCTGATGCTGCTGGTGCTGCTGGGTGCCGCTGCCGGTCAGGCAGTGGTGTGGTACGGCGGCCAGTTCTACGCGCTGTTCTTCCTGAGCAGCATGCTGAAGGTCGATGCCACCACGTCCTATCTGCTGATCGCGGCTGCGCTGGCACTGGGCACGCCGTTCTTCATCTTCTTCGGCTGGCTGTCCGACCGTATCGGCCGCAAGAAGATCATCCTGGCCGGCTGCCTGCTGGCTGCCATCACCTATATTCCGGTGTTCAAGGGCCTGACCCACTTCGCCAACCCGGCCATCGAAGAAGCACGTGCCACCTCTCCGGCCCTGGTGGTCGCCGATCCGGATACCTGCTCCTTCCAGTTCGATCCGGTGGGCCTGCGCAAGTTCAACAGTTCCTGCGACGTGGCCACCGCTGCGCTGACCAAGGCTGGCGTGCCGTACGACGTGCAGCCTGCACCGGCCGGTTCGCTGGCGGTGGTGAACGTGGGCAGCAGCGAGGTGACCTCCTACGAGGCCGCGGGCCTGGGCAAGGATGAGGCCAAGGCAAAGGGTGATGCGTTCGGGGCTGAGCTGAAGGGTGCGCTGACCACCGCCGGCTATCCGGCCAAGGCGGACAACGCACGCATCAACATCGTCGGCACGATCTTCATGCTGTGGATCCTGGTGCTGTACGTCACCATGGTGTACGGCCCCATCGCTGCCTACCTGGTGGAACTGTTCCCGACCCGTATCCGCTACACCTCCATGTCGCTGCCGTACCACATCGGCAATGGCTGGTTCGGTGGCTTCCTGCCGGCGATCTCCTTCGCGCTGGTGGCCGGCACCGGCAACCTCTACTACGGCCTGTGGTACCCCATCATCATCGCGTTGATGACGGTGGTGGTCGGTGGCCTGTTCCTGCATGAAACCAAGGACGTGGACATCACCAGGTAACCGGTGTGCCGACCAACGGTCGGCATCCACCGGGTTTCAGGGGCCGCGGTGCACACCGCGGCCTTTCTGTCTGCGGCGCTACCGCAGAATGACGTCGTGCGCCGTATAGTCGGCTCATGACCATCACCTCCCCGGACGAACTTCCCGCCCTGCTGCAGGGCCTGCGCGCTGCATGGCAGGCGCAACGCCCGTCGCTGTCACAGCGCGAGGACGACCTGCGGCGCCTGCGCAGCGGGCTGAAGTCGCGGCTGGATGAGATGGCTGCGGCCATCGCAGCGGATTTCGGCCATCGGTCGCACGATGAATCGCGTATCGCCGACGGCATGAGCGTGCTCTCGGCGATGGATCATCTTCTGCGGCATCTACGGAAGTGGGCCAGGCCCCGCCGGGTCAGCGCCGGCTGGAAGCTGTGGCCGGCCCGCGCACAGTTGCGACCAACGCCACTGGGCGTGGTTGGCGTCATATCGCCCTGGAACTATCCCGTTACCTTGGCACTGGTGCCGTTGGCCACCGCCATCGCTGCCGGCAACCATGTGCTGCTGAAGCCTTCCGAACATACCCCGCGTACCAGCGCATTCCTGGCCAATCTGCTGGCCAGTGTGTTCCCGTCCGATCGGGTGGCGGTGGTGCAGGGAGGTGCGCAGGTGGCTTCGGCGGTGGCAGCGTTGCCGCTGGACCATCTGGTTTTTACCGGCTCCAAAGCTATAGGCCGCAAGGTGATGGCCGCTGCGGCCGAGCACCTGGTACCGCTGACACTGGAGCTGGGCGGTAAATCGCCGGCTATCGTGTGTGGCGACTACCCCCTGCACAAGGCCGCTGCGCGGTTGGCCACCGGAAAGTTCTTCAATGCCGGGCAGACATGCATCGCGCCGGATTACGTGCTGATCGACAGCGCCCGCCAGCGCGGATTCGTGCAGGAGCTGCAGCAGCAGGTGCAGGCACGCTATGGCGATTTCAGCGAGGCCGGGGATTACACGCGCATCATCAACGACGGCCAGTACCAGCGCCTGCAGGGTTATCTGGCGCAGGCGCGCGAGCGTGGTGTGCCAGTGATTCCGTTGGCACAGGTGGATGACGCGCGCGCCGACGGCGAGCGCCTGCTGGTGCCGACCGTGGTGCTGGACCCGCCGGACGACCTGGACCTGATGCGCGAGGAGATCTTCGGGCCGATCCTGCCGGTGCGCGCCTATCCCGACCTGGATGTGGCGCTGGCCGACATCGTGGCCCGTGACCGGCCACTGGCGCTGTATCCCTTCAGCCATGACCGGGCAACGGTGGAGCGCATCCTGGACCGGGTGGTGGCCGGTGGTGTCACGGTGAACGACACCCTGCTGCACTTCGCCGCCGATGGCCTGCCGTTCGGTGGGGTAGGGGCCAGCGGCATGGGTGCCTACCACGGGCAAGCCGGATTCGATGCCATGAGCAAGCTGCTGCCGGTGTTGTGGCAGCGGCGCTGGGCGGCCACGGACCGGTTGCGGCCGCCGTATTCGAAGATTGCCGGCTTGTTGAAGCTGTTGCTGCGGTGAAGCCACGCATGGCGTGGCTCTGCTGACGGGATCTGCTCTGGTAGTGCCAACCTTGGTTGGCACCCCCAGCAGCGATCACACCGGGGCTTCAGCCTCGACCTGTGCAGTGGCCTTCTTGCCCATGGCACCTTCAATCAGAGCCAACAGAGCCAGCTGGCGTTGGTTCCAAAGTCCCTCAAAATCATCAGCGCGTAGCTCGGCAGCGGGGATCCGATGGCTTGCAAGCAATGCATCCATGCCAGCATCGTCAAGTTGCACCTGCTTGTGCGACTGCAGTGCGGACAGATAGAGGGAAGGCGCTGAGCCACCAATCATACGATTTGCCCTGTAGGAAATCGGAGTCTTGTTGATGATCGAATCGTAGCGGCGTCGCGGAATGTCCTGTTTCTCACACCAGTCGCGCGGGAAGATATGGTGGATATCTAGTGCGATATCGTCGGCCTCCAAGTCGCGGATACGTCCCTTCCAGTAGAGATCCTGCGCACCCTCGCGCAGTACCAGCACGTTGATGCCCTTGTAGGCGGCACTCAATCTTGACGCAAGCGAAGCCAGGCGATCGATCTGGAAGGCGGCATCGGAAATGGTTCGTGGCTGCAGGACGTCCTGCTCAATCCAACCCAGCAATTCTTCCACATCATTGGCCATGCGCGTTTCCACCGCGCCGCCATACAGTTCACCGAGCACGCCGCACCAGTACCACTGGGCCAACTTCTGGTGGATCTGTGGCTCGCGCCACCGCTCTTCCGCGCCGATCAGTGCCAGTACTGCAGCCAGCGGTGCCAGCTGGGTGCGGTAGGGTAGGTCACGTGGCGACGTAAAGCACTCATGGCGCAGGAACTTGGCGGCACAGATGAACCCCTGCTCCACCACATCCGCCCAGCGCTTATATGCTTCCAGTGGCAACTCCAGCACCGAGGCGCGCTTGGCGCTCACAGGTGTCACCTGCTTGCCGCTCTTGCCCCCAGCGAGATCGGAGCGGCGCTTCTCCAGCGTATACAGCATGGTCACGGCCTGCAGGAAGTCGGTGTTCTCCACGCTTTTCAGGAGCGGCTCCCTGGCCAGCCGCTTTTGCCGGGAAACCACGCCGCGTTGCTGGCTGCCATACCAATCGTCGCGCAGGTTGTAGCCATCGGCGGCATAGGTAGCGGTGACCAGCTCAAACACGGACAGCGGAACGCCGCCGGTGTTGACCTTCTCGAAGACCAGACACACAGCTTCCTTGCTGGTTTCCTTCTTCAGTACGATGAGTGGAATCTGATACTCGTTGTAGGCATCGAGCACCTGTTTCTTGAACTCAAAGAACTGCGGTACCGCAGCGGCGTTGTACTGATAGAGATCCTGAAGCCACTCCATGCCTTCCAGAATTTCCGAGCACGGGAAGTATTCCTGTTGGCACTCCAGCTCACGTGTGGAGAGATCCCGATCCAACCTGCGGCCGAAGTCACTGCGTTGTTGACGCGTGCCGTCGGTGGCAATGATCGCCTCGTCCAGGCGGTCTGGCCCAGCCAACGCAGTGGGGATATGGATGTAGTAGTGACGATCAACAGGCTTGCCTTTGTCCGTCGTGGTCTTCACTGGACCGGAAAGCCTGAGTACCTGGGTGAGCGTCGTCAGGCGCTGCTGCCCGTCCAGAATCAGCTTCTCCGGAGGCAGTAGGCCTTCGTGCGGGACGTTCTCCACAGGACGCACCTGGAAGCGAACCGCGCCACCCGTCTCCAGCAGCATTATCGCGCCGACCGGGAATGAACGACCAAGGCTGACCAGCAGGCTGCGCACGTGCTCATCGTCCCAGACCCAGCCGCGCTGGAAGTCCGGCAGCTGGATCTTGCCGTCAACGATGTCCCTGAGGAGATCTTTCAGTGGCAGCTTGGTACTGTCGAAGGTGGTCATGCGGGCGATTCCTTTCAGGGCCTGGATCAGTTTTCTGCGGCCTTGCGACCACGCTTGGGTTTGGGGGCAGCGGCGCGTTGGGCGCGGATGCGCTCAAGCAGTACGCTGGCCGGCTCGTCGTTGGGGTCCTGAGGCACCAGCTCACCCCGGAAGGCTTTGGCGAGGATGCTTTGGGTCAGGGCGTCTATTCGCTTTTTGGCATCGTTGATCCGAGCCGCCATGCCGTCCGCAAGACTGAGAAGCTGCTGCACGCGCTTTGCGATCTCAACCTGCTCTTCGATATGAGGTAGCGCGACATGCAGCGAGAGCCATTCCGGGAAGTAGATGGTGGTGTGGGTTGAGCCCTTGCCAAACCGGAAGAGGGACTCCTTCTCAGCGACGAATAGCCACTTCAGCCACTCAGCGTCGACATACTGGGTGGGAACCCAGTTCACGAAGTCTTGGCTGGTCGCCATTGGTACGCCCATTTTCACGACATACCCGACTGAAGCGGTGCGACTGATGCATACCGTTTCGGCAGGGAGCAGCCGAGCGGCAGAATTGTCCAACCCTGATTGATTCGTGCTCTG
>JAAIGF010317678.1_pt1 | contig 28002 bp, 12 predicted proteins | sample 6487441 | NCBI WGS metagenome assembly JAAIGF01 (sample SAMN13974129, study PRJNA590717) | phyllosphere metagenome | biome: pepper field; feature: multiple bacterial spot infested pepper fields; material: pepper leaves; isolation source: leaves from pepper fields | host: Capsicum annuum ... | reverse complement strand
CGTTCTGGAAGACAGATCAATGTGCCTGCAGAAAATTATACGATTACAAACTGTACGATGCTCCGCGGACATGGAGGTGTTGTTATCGGCAGCGAAATGTCGGGCGGTGTTAAGAATATCGTGATTTCCAATTGTATTTTCGATGGCACGGATCGGGGTATTCGATTAAAGACGGCACGCGGTCGCGGTGGCGTGGTCGAAAATATTCGTGTCAGTAATATCGTGATGCGCGGTATTCGCGACCAGGCTATCGTGATGGACATGCAGTATGCAAAAACCGATCTGGAACCCGTTAGCGAACGTACACCGCAATTTAAGAATATTTTTATCAGCGATATGACTGGTTCTACCAACAGGGTTGGCCTGCTGCGAGGTTTGGCAGAAATGCCTATTGAAAATGTCCACTTCAATAACATCAATATGGAAGCAAAGGGCGGTTTCTCTTTAGAAAATGCGACGAAAGTAGCCTTTCATCAGGTGCAGGTCGATGTGAAAGATGAACCGTTAATCAAAGCAAAAAATGTAAGCATCCTGGAGATTCAAGGCATCCAAAATTTTACACCGGTAGCAGACCGGCCGATGATTGTCTTGGAGCAGGTGAAGCAAGCCAACATCCAGCAAAATTTCCCGAGTGCAGGCACCAAGACCTTTTTGGAGCTTGTAGGAGCGGAGAACGCTGGAATTTTTGTGCATGGCAATAACTTTTCGCAGGTAGGGCAGGTAACGGTCGGCGATGCATCCGCTGTGACGCAAAGCAACAATATCGAACGCAAAAAGTAAATCCATAAAAGTAAATCCATGTCTCACCAATCTATCTTCCTCCTGACGCTTTTTGCATGTTTTAGCCAGTTCCTGTCTGCACAGACACGGCTTTGGTACAAGCAGCCTGCAAAACGATGGGAAGAGGCACTGCCTATCGGAAACGGGCGGCTGGGCGCGATGATTTATGGAGGAGATGTGGAAGATGAGATTCAATTTAATGAAGAAACGCTTTGGACAGGCGAACCACGATCGTATGACCGTGTAGGCGCGTATCGCTACCTCGATAGTATCCGAATCTTGTTAAACCAAGGCGAGCAGGCAAAAGCCGAGGCATTAGCGATGCAGCAATTTATGGGCGTGAAAAGCGAAACCCAGGATCCTACAGCTTGGTTGGCGAAAATTGCACGCGAACGGGATAAGCAAGATGGGCCGGCGAGTGAGGTTTTCAACGACGATTCCTGGAAAAGTATACAGGTTCCTGCATACGAAGGGTGGGAAGAGGTCGGATTGGAAGGCGTAGATGGCGCCGTATGGTTTCGTACGAGCTTTTTTCTCACCGCGCATGACCTTCAGGAAGACTGGACCTTGGATCTGAATAAAATTCGCCAAGAAGACTATACGTATGTCAACGGAAGTTTAGTTGGTCATACCGCTGGCGATCAGCAAAAACGTTTGTATCGCATTCCAAAGGCGCAACTGCGCGAAGGTAAAAATAGCATTGCCGTACAAGTTATTAATCTTGCGGGCAAGGGCGGAATTTCAGGTTATAAAGATACAACACAAAAAATAGGATTGCACAGCAGGTCGGGTAAATTTACAGGCCTTGGCGGTGCGTGGAAATATTGGATACAGGATGCGCAAACGCCGAAAATAGGGACGTATCAAGCCAGTTATCAGCCTTTCGGATCATTGCGAATCCGTTTTCCGGAGGGGACAACAGAAAACTATACCCGAAGTCTGGATTTGGAGAAAGGAATGGTTTCTGTAGCTTATCAGCAAAATCATGTTTCTTATAATCGAACGTATTTTGCCAGCTATCCTGACAAGGTGATCGCCGCACGTTTCGAGGCTAGTGAAGCCGGGCGACTTAGGTTTACGATCCACATGGATAGCAAGCATGCCGGCTATCAAATACGGCGGATAGATGCGCACACGCTAGCGATGCAGGTCAACGTAAAAGATGGCGCATTAGCTGGAATTTCCTTTTTGACCGTGAAGCTGCAAGGCGGAAAAATGTTTGAACAGGATGGTGTATTGCACATCGAAAATGCACGTGTGGCAGATGTTTACCTTACAGCGGCAACTAATTTTAAACGTTACAATGAGGTAGATACAACTACGGTATACAGCCAACGCGCGGCACAATCGCATCGTACGGTGCTCAAAAAATCATATGAGCGGCTGCTGGCCAGGCATCAGCAAGATTATCAGGCCCTGTACCATCGTTTTTCTATCGACCTTGGCGGCGCCGAAAAAGATGCCTTGCCCACAGACGAGCGGTTGAAGGCATTTACACAGGTGGATGATCCCGGTCTTATCGCGCTATATGTGCAGTACGGTCGTTATTTGCAAATTGCGAGCTCTCGCCAACAGACGCAAGCCGCAAATCTTCAGGGCATCTGGAATCATTTGCTGGAGCCCGCTTGGGGAAGTAAATATACGACCAATATCAACCTGGAGATGAACTACTGGCCAACGGAAATGCTGAATCTCAGTGAGCTTCATCAACCGCTTTTTGATATGATCAGCGAGCTAAGCGTGGCGGGACAACAAACCGCAAAACAATATTACAACGCGCGCGGTTGGGTGCTTCATCACAATACTGATCTTTGGCGTGGCACGGCACCGATAAATAATGCCAATCACGGCATATGGCCGACAGGTGGCGCCTGGCTGGTAACGCATTTGTGGGAACATTATTTGTATAACCAGGACCCACGTTTTATTAAATCGTATTACAATATCATCAAAGGGGCCACTTTATTTTTTAAAGATGTGCTCGTAAAAGATGAAAAAACTGGCTGGTATAGCAGCACACCGTCCAATTCGCCCGAAAACGGCGGACTGGTGAACGGACCGACCATGGATCATCAGCTTATCCGCGCTTTATTTGCTGTTTTTGTGGAGTCGTCAACCTTGGTCAAAAAAGATGGCGCGCTTCGCGACTCGATTCAACGGTTGATTCCGGCCATTGCGCCAAATCAGATCGGGAAAGACGGACAATTGCAAGAGTGGATGGAAGATATCGACGATCCAAACAACAAACATCGCCATGTGTCGCATCTCTGGGCGCTGCATCCGGGGCGAGAGATCACAAAAGATAAAACACCGGCCTTGTTTGAAGCAGCGAAGAAGTCGTTGGAAATGCGGGGCGATGACGGAACGGGCTGGAGCTTGGCTTGGAAAATAAATTTTTGGGCACGTTTGCACGATGCCCAACACACGTATACGATGGTCAAGATGTTATTACGCCCGGCAGATAAAGCTGGTGGCTCGTACCCGAATCTGTTTGATGCCCATCCACCTTTTCAGATTGATGGAAATTTCGGTGGCGCGGCAGGTATTGGAGAAATGCTCTTACAGAGCCATGCGGAGTTTATCGATGTTTTGCCAGCATTGCCGGCTGAGCTGGCCGAAGGCCAGGTTAACGGATTACGTGCTCGCGGTAATTTCGAGCTTGATATACACTGGGAAAAGCATCAATTAGCGGTGCTTACCGTCCGATCGCAATCAGGCAGGCCGTTAAAACTTCGCTATCGTGGTAAAACGATTACCTTGCCTACAAAAAAGAATGTATCCTATCGGTTTGACGCCGAATTAAATCGCCTGAAGTAATGTGTCGAAAGCTGCTGCTGTTTCTCTTATGTTGTTGTTTATCTGTTTTTTTTGCCCAAGCGCAATCAGTAAGGCGAACGCTAAACCTGAATGAAGATTGGTCTACCGTGCTGGATGAAGAGGATAGTACACGCTACAACGGATTTGAAAAATCCACCTTTCAGGAAGATAAGCAGCGCTGGAAAAACGTACAAGTGCCGCACAATTGGGATGCTTATGCTGGCTACCGCCGCCTGGCACACGGAAATCTGCATGGCTATGCCTGGTACAGAAAATCATTTTCGGTGAACGAAAAGGCGAAACACAAGCGCTTCTATTTATTCTTTGAAGGTGTCGGATCGTACGCTCATATCTGGCTTAACGGAAAGCCGGTAGGTTACCACGCTGGCGGACGAACGACGTTTACCATCGATGTTACGCAAGCGATCTTTACAGACGGTCGTGCTAATATATTAGCCGTTCGGGCAGACCATCCTGCCGGTATTCGCGATCTGCCCTGGGTAGATGGCGGCTGCTCTTCGGAACGTGGTTTTTCTGAAGGATCACAACCGCTCGGTATTTTTCGTCCGGTGCAGTTGGTCATCAAAAGTGATATTCATATTACGCCTTTCGGCGTTCATTACTGGAATGATGAATCGGCGACGGCCAAACGCGCGGACATCCATCAAACGGTAGAGATACAAAACACGTCTGCTAAAAATCAAACATTACGTATCGAAACTCGAATAACTGATGTCGATGGAAAAACCGTAGCCTCCAGCGCCGATGCTGCGGTGCTGGAAGCGGGAAGGACAAGCGAGATTGCTTTAAAGACGCTGAAGCTTACCGATCTGCAATTATGGTCTCCAGAAAAAGCCTACCTCTACACGATAGAAACCAGTATTCGCGCAAATGGAAAATTGCTGGATGTTGTTCGCACACCTTATGGTGTACGCTCCATAAGCTGGCCGAAAGGGCTGCGACCAAACGGCACAAATCAACTGTTTGTCAACGGAAAACCGGTATTTATTCATGGAATTGCCGAGTACGAACATAAATTGGGCGGTTCTCATGCATTTCATGCGGCAGAAATCAGTGCGCGTGTGCGAGATATGAAAGCAATGGGTTTCAATTCTTTTCGTGATGCGCATCAGCCACATAACCTGCGTTACAATCAATATTGGGATGAAAACGGCATCTTACTGTGGACGCAGATGGCCGCACACATTTGGTTTGATACGCCGGAGTTTCGGTCAAATTTTAAACAATTATTGCGTGATTGGGTGAAAGAACGACGCAACAGTCCCTCGGTATTTCTGTGGGGCATAGAGAACGAAAGTACACTGCCCGAGGCGTTTGCCAACGAATGTATGGATATTATCCGATCATTAGATCCAACGGCTTCTATTCAACGATTGGTTACAACATGTAATGGCGGCAGCGGCACGGACTGGGATGTTCCACAAAATTGGACAGGCACCTATGGTGGTGATCATCACAGCTACGGCGAAGATTTAAAAAAGCAGTTGCTCGTAGGCGAATATGGCGCCTGGCGAACGCTGGAATTGCATACCGAAGCGCCATACTTACCGAATCATTCGGTGTATAGTGAAGATCGATTTACAGAAATTCTGGAAACCAAATTGCGGCTTGCCGACTCGGTAAAACACGAAACGATCGGGCATTACCTCTGGCTGTGGAACTCCCACGATAATCCTGGTAGGGTACAAGGAGGAGAAGGTTTTCGAGACATCGATAAGGTCGGTCCGGTGAATTACAAAGGATTGTTGACACCTTGGGGCGAGCCTACCGACGCTTATTACATGTATCGTGCGCATTACGGCGATAAAGCGAACCCGATGATTTATATCGCATCGCATACCTGGCCTAATCGCTGGTTAAATCCCGGATTAAAAGATGACATTCGTATCTATTCCAACTGTGATGAAGTGGAGCTGTTTAACGATGTCGGCTCGCTGTCGCTGGGCAAACAGCAACATCCCGGTTTTGGAAAACCCTTTGTGTTCAACGCTGTGCCTATTCAATACAATGTGCTCTATGCCGAGGGAAAAAAAGACGGAAAAGTAGTCGCTCGTGATACCATTGTACTGCATCATTTACCAAAAAGTCCGAATTTTGAGCGACTGATTGATCGGAACGCGACGCTGCTACAGGCCGATCCTAATGCAGAATATCTTTTTCGGGTCAATTGCGGCGGACCAACCTATACCGATGGTTTTGGCCAACAGTGGCTGGCCGATCAAAGTTTGGATACCGTTGCTTCATGGGGTTCTTACTCCTGGGCTGATCAATACAATATACCCTCGGCTTTTGCGAGCCAACGCCGTACATTCGATCCAATAAAAGGAACAGCCGACTGGCCTTTGTTTCAAACTTTTCGGTACGGCTTAGATCAATTGGGTTATCGCTTTAACGTACCGGATGGTACATACCGCGTCGAACTTTATTTTTCAGAACCGTGGCTGGGCGCAGCTGGTATTGTCGATGCCACTGCTATGCGGCTATTTGATGTGGCCATCAACGGAAAAACGGTCGAGAAAAATTTAGATATCTGGAAGGCTGTAGGGCACGATCACGCGCTAAAGCGTGTGTATGAACTGCAGATTGTTGGTGGAAAACTGGCTATTAATTTTCCAAAAGTGGAAGCAGGGCAGGCCATTATTCAGGCCATTGCTATTGCGCGTTTGCAAAGTAAGACTGCTGCACACACCAGCGCGATAAAACCGCGAATTAATGATGTGCGCGGCGAGGTCGCCGATTTACAGTCGTGGATGGACATCGGGCAGGTGTACGACTCGGATAAGAACTTATCTTTTTACCAATTGCCGGGTTTCTTGTATGGAGCGAATTTTTTTCGAACGACAAAAAGTGAAGTTACCGTCGGTTTTGATAAGTCGACCAGCGTTTATGCCCTTACAACGCAACCGCTGGATAGTATGGAATTTACGGGAGATTCTGTACTGAATAATCAGGGAACTATTTTCCGAGTGTATCGTCGCGTGCTAGCTAAAGGAGCGGATTTTCATTTGCCGACGAAAAAAGCACACCTTTTTGCTTTTCAAGAGCAGGGCGCTTTACAGCCGGCTTATGATCTGAAGCCGGTAGAGAGCTACAAAGCCCATGCGATGAAAACCGTTGATGGGATGGAAAAGGTGAATTTTCTGAAGCAAGAGCGTTTGCTTTTTGATAAAGATGATGGTTCCGTAGCGTTTGAGATTCATGTTGGTGTAGCTGATGTTTACTCGTTAACGCTAAAATATCACCACGCCTTCCCGGAAAGTCGTACAGCGAGTATTGCGCTGGAAATGCTGGACGGGACGGTTTTAAAACCTGCCGAGAACTTAGCGCTTGAAACCACGCGTGCGGGAAAATGGAACTATGTAACCAGCAATACGGGCACCATGATCAATGCAGGTACATACCGAGTTATCGTTCGCGGAGTAAATGCCAAAGGTGTTTATATCGATGCGCTAGATGTGCAGTAGGGAATTAAAAATTAAAAAGTAAAAAGTCAAAAGTGACAAGTCAAAATAAAAAAGTCAAAAGTAACAAGTCAAAAGTTAAAATTCCAAAAACCGAAATATTAAACGTGTGCTAAGCTTCTTGTTTGATTGTGCATGCGCAGCAGGCAAAGTGAGCTATTAGGCCCATCAATTTCGGCTTAAATAGCGTTTTTTGTACTCCAACGGTGTCAATCCCATGACCTTTTTAAAATGGCGGTAAAAGTTAGATACGTTGTTAAAGCCGCACTCAAAACAGATCACTTCGGTAGGTAGTTTATTTTCGACTAGTAAACGGCAAGCATGGCTGATACGAATTTCCACAAGGAAATCGTAGTAAGTTTTGCGCGTCATGGTCTTAAAATAACGGCAGAAAGACGTGATGCTGAGGTTTGCAATATTGGCTACTTCTTCCAGCGTGATATCTTCTTTGTAATGCGCATGCGTATAATTGAAAATATTGTTCAGGCGAATATTATCCGCTTCATTCGATTGGTGAAAGGTGGTTTGCGTTTTCACAATGGTTTCACATTCCTCGCTTTCTGCAATGATTTTCAAAATTTGCAGGAGAGAAATCACCTTTCCGAATCCGGTCTCGTTCACGCAGTCTTGCATCAACTGGCCCACGCGTTGCTTCGTTTCGCCTTTAATAATTAGTCCACTTTTAGCTTTTTCGAATAGTTTGGGTATAAGATAAGATTCCGGGAGTTGCAACAATTGTTTCCCTAAACAATCGGGCAAAAATTGCAGTACGATAGCTTCAATATTGTATTCGGGATTGTTTTGGAAATACTCATCCTTGCAGCGCCATGCGTGGGAAAGTTTTTCTCCCACTAGGATAATTTCGCCAGGGCCGAAGCTGCTGATATTATCCCCAATAAAGCGCACACCCTCGCCGCGTATGGTATAGTGCAATTCTAGTTCTTCGTGGTAATGCCATACGTTGCCAAAGTTAGGCATCACATCGTGTCTAGCGGAAAACGAACTTTCCAATTTTGCCGGAAGTTTTCTATACAAAGGTTTCATAGTTTCGAAAGCGTTGTCTGAAAAAGGTTTACAATTTTATATATCGGTTCGCTAATATACATTTTTATTCATTAGTTCATGTCAATATCTCATAACGAATGGATAATGTTACAGAGCGGGCCTCCTTGTGCCTAAATGTGTTATAACACCGGAATGATCGATTGTAGAATAGGGATGTTTCTTTTGTCATCGATTTCTTTAGAAATTATCAAAATTCAATCTTTAGTCATTTATAAAAATTTTGTAGTAATTTATCTTGACGGCGTATTGCTAGCAACGCGAGCGTAACGATCAGGCAATTGGCAAGATTTGCATGGAAGCATCATATCTATCGTATATAGCCAATCCATGCTAATATTTTATAATAAATGGATAATTGTACATATTATTGCCGGTTTAATATTACGTTAATTTGAATCAGCAATTATACGTGGTTTATGCTACGCAGACTTGTGTTTGATGTGATGCATCGTCAAATTGGCAATTTTTTAAGACATATGTTATTGCTTTAAAGTCGCTATTTCTGTCAAGCTATCATGCTACATGTTGTCTATATCGTTGACTTGGTAATTGCTGCCAACATATAAATCGCTGAACGAATACAAGAACAATAGGAGCTATAATCTCCGCCATTATAAATCATTTGTAAAATAAATAACCATCTGTGCCATGAAAACGAAGATGAACATATGCTTAGTGCTGGGTTTGCTGTGTATGCTAAAATCCACCTTTGCCCAATCCGACCGCGAAAAATATCTCCAGGTTATTACCGAACGCTCCGATAAAATCATTGCCCAACTAGCGATTGCAGATTCCACGACGTATAAGCAGGTACGCGCAGTTGTCGTGCAGCAATATGATGATATCAATAGTCATCACGAAGCGCGGGAAGCCAAGATCAAAGCGGTGAAGGAAAAATACGCCGGACAAAAGAAAACCTTGGATGCAAAACGCGCCGGGCTGGAAAAGAAAGAAGACCGTGCACTTGAAAAAATGCACGCACAATTTTTAAATAAGCTTCAGCCGCTACTGAAAGCGCCGCAAATCGAACAGATCAAAGACGGCATGACTTACGGCGTTCTTCCGCTTACTTATCAAGCTTATCAGGATATGATTCCAGAGCTTAAGGTGGAACAGAAGCAAAAGATTCTGACCTACCTTACCGAGGCACGCGAACGCGCGATGGATCAACCGGGTTCGCGAGAAAAGCATCAGGTTTTCGGAAAATTTAAAGGCCGTATAAACAATTATCTATCTGCCGAAGGCTATGATCTGAAAGAGGAAGGAAAACGATGGGAAGAGCGAAAAGCCAAAAGACAGGCTGGCGGCTAGTTCGTAGATTTTCCCGCTACACCAAACCTTATTTGACGCCAGAAGCTAATCAACAACGAAATTTTTAACGCTGCAAACCTATTTTTTTAAGCGAGTAAACCATGAATTTTAAGACAATATACAAGAACAAACTTCTTTGGCGAAGTGTAGGAATGCTTTGTACCTTCCTCATTTTTCTACCCCTAGCAGGTGTGTTCGGCTCCAATCGTTCCGTATATGCAAGCATAGCGCGAAATACATTATTTATCAACATTACAGGTAAGATTTTAGACGCCGGCGGAAAGCCGGTCATCGGTGCTACGGTAGTCATTAAAGGAACTAATACAAGCACACAAACAGATGAAGCTGGTGTTTTTCGCCTGAATGCGCCGCCCGGTAGCGAAATATTAGTAATCAGCTACGTTGGTTTTAAAACACAAGAAGTAGCAATCAATGGTCGAACCGCGGTAGACGTCAAGCTGGAAACTACCGATGCCATTGATGAGGTCGTTGTCGTAGGATATGGCACGCAAAAGAAAGAACATTTAACGGGCGCTATCCAAACGATCAAGTCAGAAGAAATTCAAGATATTCCCGTAACCAATGTAGGCGCAGCTTTGCGCGGTCGCTTGGTTGGTGTTGGCGTTAGCGGCGGTATAAATAGACCGGGACAACCGGCAACCATCAATATCAGAAATGCCTATACAGTTTCTAAAGATGGCGGCACCACACAGCCGCTTTACGTGATTGATGGCGTGATTCAGGTCACTTCACAAGGTGTTCCAGATAATACATTTTTTAACAGCCTTGTTCCTTCTGAAATCGAAACGATCACTTTTGTCAAAGATGCAGCGGCCGCAGTATATGGCTCGCGAGGTGCAAATGGTGTCGTGATCGTGACGACCAAACGCGGCCAATCCGGTGAGCCGCGCATTAGCTATTCTGGTTCGTTCGCGCTCAACGATGAGTCGTACCGGCCAAAGATGCTGAGCGCCTACGATTTTGGGCGGTATATGAACATCATGAATGGTCCTTATGGCGCCGCGCTTCCGAATGAAGAAAACAACTTCTTTTCAGCTGATGAGCTGGAACATTTTAAAACTATAGACCACGATTGGCTTGATGCCGCATGGTCGCCTTCGCACCTCACACAGCACGCTTTAAACGCCAGCGGAGGAACGGAAAAAGCAACTTATTTTGCCGGAGTTTCCTACCAGGAACAAAATGGTAATTTGAGTACGGTAGACTACTCGCGGTGGAATTTCCGGGCAGGCGCTGATGTAAAAGTTTCCAATTCGTTGAAAGCTGGTATTCAGGTTTCTGGTAATTATGCCAATAACATCAAGACGTATAACAAGATTTCGGGCGAGAATGACGATAACGATTACCGAACCCTCGTGTCTAAACCGCGGTATGTGCCGATGTATGTAGACGGTTATCCGGTGCGCGGGCCGGGTGCCAACGATTTATCACAATACCATTTTTTCGAAATAGAAAAATACAACAATACGTCCAACCGTAAAGGGCAGGCTATGACGGTTAATTTCTTTGCCGAATATCAGGTTCCTTACGTGGAAGGTCTGAGTGCACGATTTACTTACGGTAGAAATTTTGAAAGCAGCAATACCCAACGCATCGGTGGTCGTTATGATCTCTACACGTTTGATATGCTAGGTGAAAACAACCACATTTATGATGGCGCGGAGATGATTGGGTCGGTGAATGTAAAAAACGATGATCGGATATCGTTTATCAATACCAACGGCCGTTCGGAACAAATGAACTTCAACCTGAACTATAATCGTACGTTTGGCAAACACGAATTTACGGGTTTGTTTAGTGTAGAGCGGGCCGAATCCGAATCGGGGCAAGAAAATGTGATGCGCGATCAACCGCTGCAAAATAATAACGGCCAGTTTAATACGGCTTTTGGAGAAGTGTCGGGCACAACCTTTGCCTACGAGTCTGGCTCGCTAGGTTATATTGGTCGCTTAAATTATGCCTACGATGATAAATACCTGGTAGAGTTACTTTACCGATCAGATGCATCCACACGTTTTGCACCTGAGAATTATTGGGGAAATTTCTATTCCACATCGGTGGGCTGGGTGCTTTCCAGAGAAAACTTCTTTAAAGCAGATTGGGTAAATTTTCTGAAAGTACGGTACTCCTATGGTAAGTTGGGCACGGATGATACCAGAGCCTGGAATTGGCGTCAACGGTACACCTTTCAAAACGGAAAAGGTGCCGTATTCGGGGGAAATGATCCTGCCAGTACCGGTTTACGCATGGAAGCCTCGCCAAATAGAAACGCTCGCTGGAGCGACCATTTCAAGCAGAATCTCGGAGTCGATGCAAATTTCTTAAACAACCGACTATCCGTTAACGCTGATGGATATTACAACCGCGGCAGAAATTTGTTGATGGAACTCACGGCCAATGTACCTGTATCGGTGGGCGGCACGATAGCTTCAGAAAACTTCGGCGCTATTGATACTTACGGAATTGAGCTAACAACAGGCTGGAATGACCAAATCGGAAAAGACTTCCGTTATGGTATCAACCTGCGTTTTAGCTGGAGCGATAATAAAGTGTTGAAAGGCAACTTCAATGAGCAGGATATCTTGTTGCCGTGGAATCCACAACCTGGAAAATCCAGTGACAATGGCATGTGGGGACTTGATTACCTGGGCATGTTTCGTAATCAGCAGGAAATCGATGCATACGTCAACACGTACAATATTCAAGAAGTATACGGCGTACGTGCAGAAAATCTGCAACCGGGCATGCTGTATTATCGCGATGTGCGGGGCACGCTACAGGCGGATGGCACCTTCTCTGGTCCAGACGGAATTATTGATGATAATGACCAGATTTTGTTAGGCAAACGAAGAGACAGCCATTTTGGCCTCGGAACCACGATCAATTTAGGTTACAAAGGCATCAACTTGTCTATGGTGATCAGCGGTTCCTTTGGCGGTTGGGCAGAGCACGACAGCAATGCGCGCAAGAAGTTAAACAACAACATCAATCGGGTATTTGAAAATATGCCTGCATTTTGGTCTGATATTTACGATCCGGAGCTTAACCCAGGTGGTCAATATCCAAATCCACATTGGGAAGATATCAATTTAAGTCCTACCTCTACTTTTTGGCGGGTCAACTCGTTTCGTATGGCTATGCAAAGTGCGACGTTAAGCTATACGTTGCCCACGCGTATCACGGATTACGCAAACATCAGCAATGCGCGTATTGTTTTTTCCGCCATGAATCCGGTTACTTTCTATAATCCTTTTAACTATCGCGATGCTTACACATCCTTTGATGTGTATCCGAACTTGAGAACTTACTCTCTTGGTCTGAATCTTACTTTTTAATGCTTGTTACCATGAAAATTATACGGAAAATAACACGAGAGATCTTATTAGCGACATTGGCCATCAGCCTGTTGGCTGGATGTAAAGATGATTTTTTGGAAGAAAAGCGCGATTTGACAGGAATCAATGAAGAGGTTTTTGAAAACGAAAGCACGGCTAAAGCCTATGTCGATTATATTTATGGCCTGTTTCAGCCAGGCGCCAACAGCAGTAATTCGCTTTATTGGTCGTTGGTGGTCAATGGCGATAACCTGACCCGAACCACAGAAGAGATAGCTGGGCAAACGGATATCAATCGTCCGTGGACCAATATCGCTTATCATCAAGCGCACGCGTTGCCTTATTTCGGGAGCCGCATGAGTTCGTCTATCGCTAATAATACCTGGACGAGAATACGGCAGATCAATATTTTTCTGGCAGAGATTGATCAGCATGGATTAACCGAAGAAGTGACTGCACCCTTAAAAGGACAATTGTATTTTTGGCGCGCATTTCAATATTTCGATCTGCTGCGGTTGTATGGAGGCGTTCCGCTGGTTTTAGAACCGCAAGATCCGGTAGGTTCCACTGGCGAAAACCTGGAAGTACCAAGAAGTTCGTCTTCGGAAACATTGGCACAGATTATCCTTGATTTGGAGGAAGCCATGTCGCTGTTGCCCGGCTCTTGGGACAGCGGAAACTGGGGCCGCATTACGAGTGGTGCGGCGGCTGCACTAAAAGGTCGTGTTTTGTTGACGTGGGCAAGTCCGCTGTTCAATAGAAACGATGACCAGGCGCGTTGGCAGCAAGCGTATGACGCTAATCTGGCGGCAAAAACGCTGTTGGAAGCAAATGGCTTTGGCTTGTTTCGCACGGGAAACCTGGCCAATGCAGAAGCTTGGGGCAACATGTGGTTTACTGAAGTGAATAATCCTGAAGCGGTCATTGTGTATGGTTTCAATAACAGCACGACCGATGAGGTGGGGAAAAATAATCGTTGGGAGTATGCCACACGTTCTACCGCAACCAGCGGCAACGGTGCGATATCACCAACGAAGCAAATGGTTGATGCCTTTCCGATGAAAGATGGCCGTTATCCGGAAAACTCCAGTTATCCATATGATGCGAAGAAATTTTACAAGAATAGAGATCCTCGTTTTTACAAAACCTTTGTGTATAACGGAGCAGTATGGCCCTATCGGGAAAATCCAAACTTTGTGCAGTGGACCTATCGATGGTATAACAGTGGCGCCAATATTAATGGCACACCCAATCAAACGACAGAAACACTGGGTGCCAATGGCAGCGGTATTTACTTAGCAAAAGCCACCAATCCCAATGCGTCTAATGTAGATAATTTTTCGATAAGCGGCACAGATGTTATGGAACTTCGCTTTGCGGAGGTGCTGTTAAATTTGGCCGAATCGGCCATAGGTATTGGGCAGCTTAGCGAGGGAACAGCGCTGATGATGGCTGTCCGCGAGCGTGCAGGTGTAGAAAATCTTGATGGCAGTTACGGCCTGGCAGCTATCGCTGGCAGAGATCAGCTTTTTAAAGCCGTCTTAGACGAGCGGCGCGTAGAATTTGCGTATGAAGGCAAGCGATTTTGGGATCTCAGACGTTGGATGTTGTTTGATGAAGCAAGCCCTACCGTCATTCGCTTAGGAATGCAAGCGCAGGCGCTAAATGGCACGAGACGCACCGGTTATTTTATCATTGCAAAAAATAATAATGGCGCACGTTATCAGGGCGGAAGCGATCCGTTTTTAGCACCGGCGAATGGAAATGCGCCCGTCATCAACCGTCAGCCGGAAAGCTATCCGGATGGAATAACAAACTTTGAGCAATACGTGGATTACCTGTATGATAATTACTTTGAAATTGTAGAAAAAGATGACCTTGATCCTACGAATCCGACAGACTGGGTGTTTTCCTGGTATGATCCGTATTATTTCTTTGGTTTAAGCCAGACTATCATGAATTCTTCGCCTTATTTGGAGCAAACAAAAGGCTGGGACGGATTAAACGGTGCCGGAAACTTTGATCCGCTGTTATAAAATTCGCTTCGCGAAAAAAATGTGTAATGCGAGTTGGGCGTGATCGTCTAACTCGTTTTTTTTTGTACCATATTTCATAAAATTATGCTTTTAAAGGCAAGACAAGAGTTAGGATAATATACTACAAAAAAATTTGAAAAAAAATGTTTAGTGCCAAATTTGATCTGCGTCGTTGAAAGCAGATTTTTATATTGATAAGAGAGACTTCACCGATTGTAGAATGTTCACAGTACTTATTATAGGTCCGAAAAGTATATTTAATAATGCTCCATCAAACAGTCGGGGGCCTTCAGCGTTTTTGATGCTTTATATAAAACCTTGGACAATAAGTCTTGTAATGTCGTTTTTCATGAATATAGTTGCTGCTAATATCCTACAGTAAATAGATAATGACTTATAGAGTTCCTACGTAAAGAATGCGTTTCTTTGAATTAATCAATTATAGATTCACTAGGATAGGTGTTGCAATTTAATAATTCTTGCAGCGCAATCTAAAAAAGGCTAAATGTGATATCCAATGGAATCTTTACAAAGTACGATAAATTTAAAGATATGAGGAAAATACAGGCTATTTACTTTGTTTTTCTGCTGGCGATTGGTAACCAGTCGACAGTGCTAAATGCGAGGCTAGCGTACCTAAAGGTCATTATAGAATGGGCCAGAACGAATCCTAACGTCATACCGTAGGGATACCTCCTGATAATCTTAACAAAAGCATTTGGATTGCTTATGATACGGCTTGCGTTAAGATAGAGGTGTGCATTTTTAGTGATGTCTTAAGTAAAAATAGATCATTATTTAGCAAGTGATAGCTACAACTGGAAAGAAGTAGGGGCGAAATGGGGAGAACAAACAAAAAATAAAAAATGCGTGCTTTAGCGCCATCCTTAAAGGATCCAGATTCATGTACGATTTGTAGCTAACCCCAAGTTGTACAGATATCTAGATAAACAGAACATCTTTTCTATCTGGAAAGGTTACCGTTCTATCCTTGGGTTAATCTAAAGGCACTATAATCAAGTTAATTATATAAACCTAGTTATTATGAGATTTACAAAAATTTACTTTTTAGTATGGGAAGAATCAGGAGGTAACAATCTAAGACGATGTTTGCAATAGCTATGTGAATTATTGTTCGAGTACAATATTAACCAATCAAAATCTTTTAATCTAACGCTGTCCCAACTTAGCATTTTGATGCATGTGGCGTGTATTTACTATTTTGTTTTTCTTTTTAGATAAATATTGAATTTTAAAATTAATTAAACAACCCAATTATCATGAAATTTCAACAGATTAATCCAATGAGGCTATTTTATCAAGCATTGTTTTTGATCTTAGTCGGCGTGCACTTTATGGGGTGTAACAAAGAGGTAATGGTCGGTGATCAATTCAGTTTAACGAATTTCAATGGTGCTGTCCAGCTGTTGCATGCGGATACATCCGTGACGTTTAGTTGGGAGCCCGCTTTGAAGACGTGGGAGGGTGATCGTCCTGCACCTCAAGTTTCGTACGAAATTACCATCGCGAAGGATGCGGAATTTATGGATCCGGCTGCGATCAAGGCGATTCAAGATTCGCTAACATTTACTATCGGCAAGGAAACCCTGACGCCTTACCAAAACTATTATGCGCGTGTCAGAACGGTGGCTAGTCCGAGCATGTCTGGTTCAAATTGGGTAAATTACGTCAGTAGTGCTAATGTTAGAACGTTTAGTGTCTTACCGGAGATTAGTTATTTTAAGCCATCGAAAGTAGGCGATGTTATCGATGTTGCTGCTAGGTTACGCTGGGTTGCCAATTCGCAAGTTAGCTCTTTGCTACTGGTGTCCGAAAGTTCGGGTTTCCGTAAAGAGTTATTACTGACGGACGAAGAGAAAAAAGCTGGTATAGCTACCGTAAGCGACTTGCCGGCTGGAGAGACACTGCGTGCCGAGCTATATTTAACGATCGGCGAAAGAGCGCCGCAAAGAAGGGGTCGGCAATCGTTCCGCACCAAGCCTGCTATAAATGGCGCCGGATACACAGATTTACGCGCTTCTACTGATCCACTGGTGCTGATATCAACCTTGCCAACTGCCCCGGCCGGAACCAAGCTGGTGCTAAAACGTGGCATGACGTACACTTTTCCAACGAGTTATCGATTCGATCGTTCAGTCACGATCATGAGTGAACCCGGATTTGGTCAACCAGCGCATATTCAGATAGCTTCATCCCTAAACGTACAAGCCACTGGAACTATAGATTCCATCAAGTTTGATGATGTAATGATTAGCAGCAGTCAGTCTGGATATGTGTTTAACATAGCTGCAGAAGGAAAGGTTGGTAAAATGGAGTTTGAAAATTGTATACTTTCAAATCACAAAGGCTTGGCTCGCATCACAGCTACGACCAACACCGTATTTTTCGAAGTGACGAAGTATATTGTGAATAACTGCATCATCCAAGATCTTAATGACCTAGGTGTGGCATGCGTAGGCAACGCAAATGCCAATGCAGTTTTTAAGGATATTTCCATAACAAACAGTACCATCATCAATTCACAGCGTTTTATCTATAATCAACTCAATAAGCGGACAAATCACGGAAACTCCTGTGTCATTAATAATGTAACTTTTTACAACGTGGGAAGCGGACGTTTCTATGATCTTATGAATGACGGGACATTTACAGGAGGGCTTAGTATAAGTAATAGTATCGTCAGTGCAGGTGCGTCTTATGGTGATGTCAATATTCGTGGCAATTCAAGCATGGCAGTAACGGTAGCGAACAGCTTTGTCACAACTGATGTTAAAGGACAAATACTAAATATTCTCAGCGCCGCCAACACATCGTCGACCAGTATTTTTCAGGATCCTACAGCGCGGAATTTTACAATATTAAATGCCGCTTATAGCAACGTTGGCGATCCGAGATGGCGACCATAAATGAAAATACTTTTAGTTATTATATTATTCAAGGGTAAACTAATTTAATGATGCTAAATAACACTATAAATTTACCAACTCCTTTTCGGGCATTGGTTAAGGGATTGGCGTTGGCATACGTCCTTTCCGCTCCGATAGCGGGAGTTGCCGCCGAAAATACAGCAAGCGGTTATATGTCCAAAGCAGCGTTATTTGTTAACGTTACAGGAAGGGTTGTAGACGTAAATGGCAAACCGATTGCCGGTGCAACCGTACTCGTAAAAGGTTCGAAGGCGGGCGTTCGAACTGATCAAAACGGTGTATTTCGTGTAAATGTTCCTGCAGAAAATCCTTTTATTGTGGTTAGCTACGTCGGCTACAAGGTAAGGGAAGTTAATGTAGCTGGTCAGCAAGACATGACCATCGCGCTGGAGGAGTCCAGTGCCGCAATCGATGAAGTGGTTGTCACGGGCTACGGTACACAGAAGCGTTCGGAGATTGTGGGATCTGTTGCGACAATAAAAGGCGAAGAGCTTATGGATATACCTGCGCCAAATATTGCGGGAGCATTGCGTAATCGTATTGCCGGACTTGGTGTATCAGAAGCTTCAGGGCGTCCTGGTGCGCGTATTTCATTAAATGTGCGTAATTCGACCACGAGTGCTGCTGGTCAATCTATCGGATCGACAAGTGAGCCTTTGTACATTATTGACGGAATCACGGTCAGTAGCGAAGTTTTTGACAACCTTGATGCGTCCATGGTGGAAAACATTACCGTGTTGAAAGATGCTTCTGCCGCTATCTACGGAGCTTCTGGTGCGAAGGGGGTTATTTTGGTAACCACCAAACGTGGAAAAGTAGGAAAACCAAGTATATCTTACAACGGCTACGCCGGGATTACAGATGCAGCCAGAAAGCCAGATATGTTATCTGCCTATGAACTGGGTGTATTGCTGAACGAAGGGTATAGAATGAACAATGCTCCTGCAGATAGGTACTTCAGTGCTGATGATTTGAATTATTTAAATGGATTGAGTGTCGATAGTTGGTATAACCAGCTTTGGCAGGCTTCCTTGACACAACGGCATAACCTCAGTATTTCAGGCGGTTCTGAAAGAGTAACGTTCTTTGTAGGAGGAGGATATCAGAATGAAAACGGCAATTATGCCGGTACCAAACAGGATAAATATACGCTCCGCAGTGGTTTGCAGGCAACTATTATCGAAGGTTTAAAGGCCGATGTCAATTTTAATATTGATAATCGTATCCGCAGAAGTAATAACGGACTGGGCAATGATACAGACCAGACTTTCTTTGAAACGTTACTTGCTACGCCAGATTGGATACCATTGCAAATCAATGGTTTACCCGTTAATTTTGTGCGAACAGGAACGCGTAATCCTTTGGGTCTGATAAACTCGGGATTCTACGATGAGCGCAATGCGCAAAACTATCGGGTGAATGCGAGTTTATCTTACCAACCAAAGTTTTTAAAGGGGTTAACTGCGAAAATACAAGTGTCAACAGGTGGAGAGACCAATAACAATACGCAATATGCCCCGCCGTACAACTTGTACACGTTTGTCACGATGGGTAACAACCAACAGTTTTACTCCACACAATTAACAGCAAATCCAGAATACCAGCCTGTAACTCCACAGAGCGCTGATTTGACAACGCTAGTGTCTCGTTTGAATAGCACGCAAGGCTTTATCACATTGTCCTATGCAAATACGTTTGGCAAGCACAGTATCGATGCGGTAGTCGGAAGTGAACAGACTATGGCGTATGGCGAAGGACTATCTTCTCGCTATATTAACCAGCTGATCGCTGGTTCTGACGAGTATTGGGCGTTCGATATTAACACGCAGCGGACGGTACGAACAATTGCGGAAAGTACGAAACGCTCCTTTTTTGGTAGAATTGGTTACGATTACGATAAAAAATACCTATTACAAATTGTCTCCCGTCTGGATGCTTCATCAAATTTCGCAACAGGCGAACGTTGGGGCCTCTCTCCAAGCATCGGTTTGGGCTGGGTGGTGAGCCAGGAAAGCTTCTTTAAAGAAAATATATCGTTTATTGATTTCTTAAAATTAAAAGCGAATGTTGGGATTGCGGGAGATGATCGTGTAGCGGATAGATTATGGCAAGATCGCTACGCCATAGATAATGATAATGGTTATCTTTTTGGCGATAAGTATGGTGTAGGCCTCAACCCGACAGCATATCCAAACCCATCCATAACTTGGGAAAAAAAGCGGACGGTCAACGTTGGTTTGGAGGCCACTTTGCTTAACAACAAACTAAATTTTAGTGCAGAATTCTTTCAAAATAAAGTTTACGATGGTTTCGATCAGGGAGGAACGACGTCTAACCCACTCTATTCCGGCATTATTGCTCCGCCTGTAAATTACAGGGAAGCATACAACTGGGGTTCGGAATTTTCCATCAGCTACAATACACGCGTAGGTAAGGATTTCCGGATCGGCACGAGTATGAACTTCGGATGGGGAAATTCTGTGGTGACGCAGATGCTGTATCCAACAGCCAGTTTTTTGGTGACCGACCGGTCGGATGGCAACTGGTTGGGCAATCAATTCGGTACAGATCCGAGGCGCTACAATAGCGGCAACGTGGGATACCGGGTATTGGGTATGTTCCGCACGCAGGAACAGGTGGATGCCTACCTCAGCGAAAACCCAAATTACCGCATTGGTGGACAAGTTCCGCAACCCGGTTGGTTAATCTATGATGATGTCAATGGAGATGGCGTCGTAACCACACTGGATCAAACGTATTTATTTGATCGAACAAATTCCTCCTTTTCCACAGGTATTACGCTCAATCTGGGGTACAAAGCGCTTAGTTTAAGTACGAATATTTTCGGCAGATTTGGAGGGAAGGTGTTTATCGACGGAAATTCGCGGTCGGCGCCGACAACGACAAGGAATGTTATGGCATTTTGGAGAGATCGATGGACACCAGATAACCCTATGCAAGGAACTTTTCCGCGTGCGGATGATCCCCTTATCGGTGCAAACGCTGATTTCTGGGCGCTAAATGCCACCACTATTCGGATCAATAACATGACGTTAAAGTATGCACTTCCCGCAACCGCCACGAGACGGGTGGGATTGTCTAACGCAAGCATCTTGTTGACGGGTAACAACCTGTGGACATTAGTGAACCCGTTTAGCTATAAGGATCCATATACAAATAATGCGTATAACTATCCAACAGTGCGTACGATATCAATTGGTTTAAGTGCTGGTTTATAAAAATGAAATTGTGATGAAAACGACGATAAAAACGATAGTAAGAAAAGGGCTCGGTATCCTGCTGATTTCAGGTATCTTCACGGCCTGCAACGATGATAAATTTTTCCTTCTGGAAGATCGTAACGGTTTGGGCAGCGATGTGGTTTGGAACTCCGAGGGCTCGATAGACTTTCACCTGAATAAGACCTACGAACTTATCATTCCAAAGTGGCCGCATCAAGTTATTCCAAATCGTTGGGAAATACATCTAGCCAATGACGAAAGCTATTTTGCTTCTGAGCCCGGGAATGCTGCGCGCGCAATGGGGATCAATGGAGAGGCGCTGCATAACCATGATGTATTTTATGTAGGAAACATCTACACGTTAAATTACGGCAGCAACCGCTACATGGATATTGCACGCTGTAACAATGCTATAAAATTTATCCCGGAAAGTACCATAAGTGAAGACGCGAAGCGTCGATTTTTAGGACAATACCATGCTATGCGGGCAATGGTCTATCTGGAATTAGTGAAGGTCTATGGCGGCACTACCTTAGTATTGGAACCGCAGGATCCACAAAATCTACAGGCCAGAGGAAGAGCAAGCGCACGCGCTTGTTTTGAGGTAATTATCGATGATCTGACGAAAGCTGTAGATTATCTAGAAGGAGTCACTTACGGTGGTAACGACTGGGGTCGGATAACCCAACAGGCTGCAGCTTCGCTAAAAGCAAAAGCGTTGTTGTACTGGGCGAGTCCACAGTTCAATCCGCTAAACGATCCTAAACATCCGTATGATGCTTCCCGATGGCAACTGGCGCTGGAAGCAAATAAGGCAGCATATGACTTATGTGTTGCCAAAGGGCACAGCTTGATTGCAGATTATGCGCAGATTTGGTTGCTGAAAGGCTCTGCAAATAAAGAGGCTATCATTTCCAGATCCTACTCTAGTTCCTTGCCAAAACGTGGACATAATGAAGAACGGAAAAACCGCCCGCAATCCGAGAGTGGAGCACCTGATCGGGCCTACCGCGCAACCTGGAAATTGCTTCAGGCGTATCCTATGAAAGACGGCAATCGCATTGATCAAGCCGGTAATTATAGCTATGACGCCGTGATGTTTTGGCAAAATCGTGATCCGCGCTTTACAGCAACATTTGCCTACAACGGCAGCGTGTATCCGCTGAGTAATAAAGGAAGTAGTAGAATTCAGTGGACTTATGTCGGCGCTACGGTAGATGGTATCGCTGAAGCAGCAAACTGGGGAGTGTATACGAAGAAGTTTACAACGCCTACGCTGCCGGCGGCCAATGTTCCTGTTACGAATGATGTGGGCGGTAGCGGCATGGATTGGATCGAAATGCGCCTGGCTGAGGTTATGCTTAATTATGCAGACTGTGCCAACGAAACCGGCGATATGGCTGCGGCCAAAAATATGGTGCGCACCATTAGACAACGGGCTGGCATTGAGTTGGGTAATAATGATTATGGACTTGGGAACGTCGCAAGTATAGCAGAAATGCGCGATCTAATATTGAATGAACGCATGATTGAATTTGCCTTTGAAAATAAACGTAATGCTGATCTGCGCCGGATGCGCAGATGGCACCTGCTATCCGGCGAGTCGTTAGAAACTATTCGTATTGAACTGCAAACTGGAGTTGATGCAGCCGCATTAAACGCGGGCGCTAGAAATAGCATTAATGTGGAAAACAAGGCACAATATCAGCAATATTTCAGAATGGCTATCCAACAGCAGAATACAGGCTTTGGTGCTATGAATATTCCGGAGTACCATAATTTTTATACTTTCCATAATGATTTCGTTTGGAGAGGGGTTGATATCTACCCGACCGTTGGTTGGGCCGGTGGAACGTTTGACCCTTTGGATAATTAATACGTTAAAAATAATCAGGAACTATGAAAACGAGAAAAATATTGGCTTTTTTCACCGTCTTGATGTTGACTACATTAGCATCATGTCGCGTAGAATCAGATAACATCTTTAACATGTTTGAAGATGTGAGCGTAACTTTTCATGACGATAGTGAATACGCGGTCACAGACTATAGAAAATTTAACGATGGGGATAGTGTACATATCAGCTTCACCATTACGTCCGCTAATCGAGACATGATGAAGATAGTTGTTGACGCCACTACGGGCACGGGCGGATCAAATCAACGGACGGAAGTTGTATTACAGAGCAATGAGCGAAGGTCATACAGCAGTCGGCTTCGCTTTAAAATGCGCCGCGATGGGCGAGCTACGTATCGCATCTACGCATTGGATGAAAAGAATGTTTACATGGGAGATGGCTACAAATCGGTGACTATAGAGGGGGCACCAAGCTATACAATCCTGGCCGATAGAAAAGTCTACAAACCCAATCCCGACAAGCCAGAGCTACCAACATTTTATGCTATTGCACAAGGTAGAACATATACATATACAGGAGGTTCAGCAAATTCATCGGACATCGATTTTGGTATTTACACACTAGTGGATCAAACGCAAGCGAATCAAGGCCGGATCGTGTTTAATTTATATTCTTTATCTGCAGAGCCCAATCCGTATCCAGCATTTGATGTGTCAAATTGGATGAAGCGCCGAACGTTGTTCAGCGCCCCTATCAGAAATGCAGGTGGGCCTACTGGCGTCTTCAACTTGGCGTTAGTATCATCCAGTAGAATAGAGGAGGAGGCTAAGAAGCAGAATATCAACCAAACACAAACAAGTAGCACGGAATATGCAACCGCGTTAAACGCGGGCACGATGCTGTATTTTTTAACACCTGAAGGAAAATATGGGGCTATTCTTATTAACCAGAGTACGGTGGATGCGGCTGCCAACGATTATGTAAGTATCAGCACCAAAATTCAAAACTAAGTAAGTCCAACGGCGTCGAACCAACAAAAATTTGGTTCAGCCGTATCCCTATCAGTAGTCGCACTGGTAGGGATTTTTAGGTCATTGTAACAATTGTGTAGTATCTTGTTTGATTTGCCTTGAAAATTGCTGCATCCATGCTAATATGGTAGAATAAAATGATAACCTAAGCTATTGTACACGGGAAAAATCTGCGTTACTTTGATTATGCCATTTATAAATGAGGTATGTCTGTGTACCTCAGCAGATGATTGTGTAGGATAGGAAATAATGTCAAAATTTTAATTAGAATTCAAAATGAGATTTTTAGTAACTCCATCGATGTTAATGGTGTTTGCTTGTTTGCTGACGTTTAAAGCAAGTGCGCAATACCCTAAAATTCCAGCTGAAGTCAAGAAGGCTTCTGATGATATGATGAACGCTGCAAGAAAGCAGTCTGACGCAGCATGGGCAAAAGCATTGCCCGTTATTGAAGAATATGCCAAGCAAGGAAAGCCTTACATACCCTGGGCTGGTCGGCCCACGGATCTTCCGCAGGCAGAGATACCTGCTTTCCCGGGTGCGGAGGGCGGCGGCAAGTATGCTTTCGGCGGTCGAGGCGGCCGCGTAATCGTGGTAACGAGTTTGGAGGATAACGGCCCAGGATCTTTACGTGAAGCCTGTGAGCAAGGAGGACCACGTATTATTGTTTTTAATGTTGCAGGTATTATCCGCTTGAAAACGCCGTTGATGATTCGCGCGCCGTACATCACCATAGCTGGGCAATCAGCTCCCGGCGATGGCGTTTGCGTGGCAGGAGAATCGGTCTGGATCGATACACACGATGTGGTGATTCGTCATATGCGTTTCCGCCGTGGAGAAACCTTTGTCGGACGGCGCGACGATGCTATAGGCGGTAATCCTGTAGGAAATATTATGGTCGATCATGTCTCGGCCAGTTGGGGGCTCGATGAAAACATGTCTATGTACAGACACATGTATAACGATAGTACCGGTAAACAGGAAGAGAAGCGCGGCACTGTGAACATAACTATTCAGAACTCTATCTTCTCCGAAGCACTTGATACGTGGAACCATGCTTTCGGAAGCACATTAGGCGGCGAAAACTGTACATTCATGCGTAACCTTTGGGCTAATAATGCAGCTCGTAACCCATCTATCGGTTGGAACGGTATTTTCAATTTCGCTAATAACGTAATCTATAATTGGGTGCACCGCGCTATTGATGGTGGCGATTATCAGGCTACTTATAATATCTTCAACAACTATTTTAAACCCGGTCCTGCGACACCCGCCGGACAGCCGATCAGCTATCGTATTCTGAAACCGGAATCCGGCCGTAGTAAACTGCCTTACGTAGTGTTTGGTCGCGCTTATGTAGCTGGAAACATCGTAGAGGGAAATGAGCAGGTTACGTCAGATAACTGGAACGGCGGCGTACAGCTGGAAAACAAAGCTGGCAATGGCATGACCTTCGACGAGGCCACGCCCTACTTTGCTGCGATGAAGGCCGCCAAGCCATTTCCCCATGCGGAATTTAAGGTGATGAGCGCTACAGAGTCGTACGATTACGTCTTAGATAATGCCGGCGCTACATTGCCAAAGCGTGACCCGGTAGATCTGCGGATTGTAAAGGAAGTGCGCGATGGTAGACCCACGCCGCTGAAAAACGTAAAGTTGCCAGAAAAAGATTTTGAACATCGCCGATTAGCCAGAGATTCCTACAAGATAGGTATTATTACCGACATCGCTCAGGTAGGCGGTTACCCAGTTTACAAAGGGACATCCTATAAAGATTCAGATAACGATGGAATACCAGATGATGTTGAAATAAAAATGGGATTGAATCCAAACGACGATAGCGATGCTGCAAAAATTACCGAATCCGGGTATGCCAATATTGAAATCTATTTGAATAGCCTTACATCAAAATAAAGCCCTATGCAATGCTCTTTTAAAACCATGATATTTGCGCTGGTCTGTTTCTCACCGTTATGGGTGAAAGCGCAATATCCCGTTGTTCCTGACTCACTGAAAGCGCTGGCCGCGCAGCGAGAACAACTGGAACAACTGCGTGCAGATAAAGCTTGGGAAGAAGCGCAGAAAACGATGAAGCAGGAGGGAAAGCCCTTTATCTTAAATGCAGCACTGCCCAGCGATTTGCCTCAGGCTAGTATTCCGGCTTTTCCCGGTGCGGAAGGTGGCGGAGCTTATACTGCCGGAGGTCGCGGAGGCAAAGTAATGGTGGTTACGAGTTTGGCCGACAGTGGTCCGGGCACATTGCGCGAAGCTTGCGAAAGTGGCGGAGCGAGAATTGTTGTCTTCAACGTAGCAGGCATCATTCAGTTAAAAACGCCCATTACAGTTCGGGGGCCTTATATCACGATAGCTGGCCAAACGGCCCCAGGCGATGGTGTATGTATTGCCGGCGAGTCGTTCTTAATTGATACGCACGATGTTGTTGTCCGCTTTATGCGTTTTCGTCGTGGGACAACGGATGTCACACGACGCGACGATGCGCTGGGCGGCAACGGTGTAGGCAACATCATCATCGACCATGTATCTGCCAGTTGGGGGCTTGACGAAAATATGTCCATGTATCGACATGTGTATGATCGTGAAGGACAAAATCTCAAATTACCGACCGTAAATATTACCATTCAAAATTCTATTTTCTCGGAAGCACTAGATACTTACAACCACGCGTTTGGTAGTACCATCGGTGGATTAAACAGCACCTTCATGCGTAACCTCTGGGCATCAAATATTAGCCGAAACCCATCGGTGGGGATGTATGGAGACTTTGGCTTTGTAAATAATGTCGTCTGGAATTGGTGGAACCGTACAGCTGATGGTGGAGATCACCGCTCGTTGTACAATTTTATTAATAACTACTATAAGCCGGGACCTATCACACCGCAGGACCAGCCAATTTCCTATCGTATTTTAAAGCCAGAATCCGGTCGCGACAAAGAATTTGCGAACACCTTTGGTAAAGCTTATGTCCATGGTAATGTAATTGAGGGAAATGGAAAAGTAACCAGAGATAACTGGGACGGCGGGGTTCAACCCGATGCCGATAAATCAATCTTAACAAAAATAAAAGTTAAAGAACCCTTTCCTTTAGCCGCATTTGGCAAAATACTTTCTGCGCATGAGGCTTATGATTATGTCTTGGCAAACGTCGGCGCAATATTGCCAAAGCGGGATGCAGTAGATGCGCGCATTGTGAAGCAGGTGAAAACGGGCAAAGTGTTTTACAAAGAAAGTAAGGAAGCGATAAAACCATCACCTTATGTGAAGCGCAGGCTGCCCGCAGACTCTTACAAACAAGGTATCATTACGGACGTTAGGCAAGTAGGCGGATATCCGGCTTATGAAGGCAAGCCGCATAAAGATGCAGATAACGACGGTCTACCAGATGATTATGAAGTCAAAATGGGCTTAAATCCAGCGGATCCGAAGGATTCCGCACTGATAAGTGATAACGGCTATGCCCATATCGAAAATTATTTGAATAGCGTAGTTCCGCTAAAGCAGGTTAAACCTTAGAAGGTCGTTTTAACATGGAAAAAAGAGGCTTTATCGTCAACTTTTCGATATATTCTCTCCTTATGTGTTGGCCGTGTTACTTTATGAATTTTATAGGATACTATGGTTGTATATCACTTTTAAGTCGATTTCCAAACGTCTGACGGCTAAAATGATACAATAGCTAGAAAAAATAATACAACCATGGGCAACCCTTTTTAGGTATGTTTGTATTAGCAATAAAAGTAGATCAAACCTGTTTCTATTAGATAAAGATTGAGGTGTATGATGGGTTAAAATCTTTATTATTTGCTTTATAAGCCTTATTATTCGCATTTACGTTGGGAAATTTTATTCTACATACTAGTTCGTGTCCTAAAAAATGGTTGTTCCTTTTTTTTGTCATTCTTTGTGCAGCTTTTCCGGCTATTGCACAGAAGCAACCATCGCCCATAAGCCTACAAAAAGAGGGCAAGCTGAGCTATGCTGCAGATGATCAAGGCAACCGAATTCCAGATTTCTCGTATGCAGGTTATGCCGGTGGCGATCAGGCTATTCCGGATGTT
>JAAIGF010021353.1_pt1 | contig 28024 bp, 24 predicted proteins | sample 6487441 | NCBI WGS metagenome assembly JAAIGF01 (sample SAMN13974129, study PRJNA590717) | phyllosphere metagenome | biome: pepper field; feature: multiple bacterial spot infested pepper fields; material: pepper leaves; isolation source: leaves from pepper fields | host: Capsicum annuum ... | reverse complement strand
CTGCTGCTCGTAGTTCAGGCCGCCTTCGACGGTGAGCGCGGGACTGGCCTGCCAGGTGAGCGTGCTGAGCAGGCCGGTCTGGCGCTCATCCCACACGCGGCGCTGGCGCGGCAGGTTGCCGGTGGGCAGGTCGCTGAAGGTCACGCGGCGGTCGTCTTCATAGCGGTTGTAGTACAGCCGCGTGCCGAAGGTCAGCGCGTCAGAGAGCTTCACATCCACGTGCGCCGCGATCTGCCGCATGTCGCGGTCATCGCCATCGTTGCCGTTGCGCAGGTCGCTGCCACGACGGTGCGTGCGCAGTTCGTCGGCCGTCATGAAGCCGGGTTCGTCGGCTTCGTGGTGGTAGGCGCGTGCGGTCAGGCCCAAGCGCAGGCCGTCGTCCAGCGAGCCGTAGAACCATTTGCCGCCCAGCGAGTACTTCTTCGAGGTATCGTGGTCGCGGTAGCCATCGCTGGCCTGGGTGCCGACGAAGTAGTTCTGCGCGAAGCCATCCGCTTCGCGGCCCACTGCCAGCTGCGCATCGCGGGTGTTGTAGCTGCCATAGGCCAGCCGCGCATCGGTGTAGTTGCCACCCTGGCGCGTACCGAAGTTCACGTTGCCGCCGATGTTGTGCAGGCCGTAGCGCGGGTCGTTGGTCCCGCGTACCACTTCGATGTAGCTGATTTCCAGCGGGAACAGCATGTCGATGAAGCGCTGGTTGCCGCTGTTGACGTTGCTGGGGATGCCGTCGATGAGGGTCTTGATGGCGTTGAGGTAGCCCTCGCCGTTGAAGGCGCGGAAGCTGACCTTGCCCGACTCCGCACCCTGCCGCGTTTCGGTGAGCTGGATGCCGGGCATCTGCCCCAGCAGTTCCCAGCTGTGCGAGACGTTGCGGTCTTCGATCTGGTCCGCGCCCAGCACGTCCACCGAGGTCAGCACCTGGTGTGCGCTGAGCTGGCCTTCGCCGTGCTGGTGCACCTGCACCTTGCCGAGGGTGAGCGCGGCATCGGCGGACTGTGCGAAAGCTTCAGGGGCGAACGGGGCAGCCGCGAGGGCGGCCACCAGCGTGGAGGTCTTCATGGGGGTGGAAGGGTGCGGATGAAATGTAATCATATAACATTTCAGACGCCTGCCATGTAGAGTCGAGCCATGCTCGACTGCTTCTGGCAGACAGCAGTCGAGCATGGCTCGACTCTACAAGGGCGGTGGAGCAGTCGAGCATGGCTCGACTCTACAAAGGCGGGGGGGACCGGTGCTTACACCGGGTAGCCGGTGGCTTCCCTGGCCTTCTTCCAGGCGCTTTCAAATTCGCGCGCGGAGATCTCATCGTCCTCGTCGAAATCGAGGAACGACACCGGCTGGTCGGCCAGCAGGAAACGGTCGTCGCTCTGGCCGTGCTCGTCGGCCCAGACCAGCTTGGTGCCGTAGATTTCCACCTGGCGCACGATCTTCTCGCCGCGGGCTTCCATCAGCACGTTGCCCTTGCCCAGGCCCGATTCGGCCCAGTGCTTGTAGTACTTCTTGGCGGTGTTGTTCTTGATGTTCTTCATTGCAGGGGTCCTGGCCGCAGCGGCGGCCGGAGAGTTCGGAATGGCGCCATTATCCGCCATTCGGGGTCAGAGCCCTTGCCTGCGGCAAGGGATCCGACCCCTGCCGGTTCAGTTCGGCAGCGGCGCGCCCTTCGGCCACAGCATCCAGAGGTTGCCCTTCTGCTTCATGTCGCCGGCCAGCTTGCCGGCAGCATCGCCACTGCCCCAGTACAGGTCGGCGCGCACTTCGCCGGCAATGGCGCCGCCGGTGTCCTGCGCGGCCACCGGGCGCACCACCGGGCTGCCATCCGGGCGCGTGGTGGACAGCCACAGCAGGCTGCCCAGCGGCACCACGCTGCGGTCCACCGCCACGCTGTAGCCGGCGGTCAGCGGCACGTTGAGCGAACCGCGCGGGCCTTCCGGGCTGTCGGCGCTGCGCACGAAGAACACGTAGCTGGGGTTGCTGCGCAGCAGCTCCGGCACGCGCGCCGGGTGCGCCTTCGCCCACGCGCGGATCGCGTCCATGGTCACGTCTTCCTTCTTCAGCTCGCCCTGGTCCACCAGCCAGCGGCCGATGGCGCGGTAGGGGTGGCCGTTCTGCTCGGCATAGGCCAGCCGCACCTGGCTGCCATCGGCCAGGCGCACGCGGCCCGAGCCCTGGATCTGCAGCAGCTGCAGGTCCATCGGGTCGGTCAGCCAGGCCAGCACAGGCGCTTTGGAGCCCTTGCTGGCGATGGTGCCGGCGTCGTCATAGGGCTTGAGCACCTTGCCGTCGAGGCGGCCACGCAGGCGCTTGCCCTTCAGTTCGGGGTAGAGGCTGTCCAGCTGCACCACGATCAGATCGTCAGGCGTGCCATACACCGGCACCGTGGCGGTGGCCGTGCGGGTCAGGCTGCCGGGGTAGATGGGTTCGTAGTAGCCGGTGATCAGGCCATCGGCCTGGTGGCCCCCGGCGCGCAGCGCGTACACGTCGAGATCGCGCTGCAGGAACTGGCGGATCGCCGCCGGGTCCTTGTCGGACACCGTGGCCGCGGTCGCGCAGGGCTGGGCCCAGACCGCATCGTTCTTCAGGCGGGTGCAGCTGCTGCGCCAGGCGACGAAGCCGGCCTGCAGGTCGGTATCGGAGACCGCCGGCAGTACCTTCCAGTCGACCTTGGCGTAGGTGGCGGCAGCGGGCTTGGCGGCAGGTGCGCCCGGACGGGTGCCGGTGGTGGTGGCGCAGCCGGCGAGCAGGGCGAGGGCCAGGAAGGTGAGGAGCGCGCGCGGCGACGTAACAGTGATCATCGTCGCAATGTAGTGGGGCCAATGGTGGCGGAGCAACCTTCGGTAGCGCCGGGCCATGCCTGGCGGAAAGCAGATCCCGCGCTGCGCGCTCGCCGGGCATGGCCCGGCGCTACCGTCAGATGGCTACGGCGTCTGCAGCAGCGTTCATCACCAACGCATGCGGCCCAGCACCGGGTTGCCGGCCAGATGGTGCTTGATCACCGCCGCCACATGCAGCGCGACCAGGCCGGCCAGCACCATGCAGGCGTACTTGTGGGCACGGTTGAAGCCCGCCGTGATCGCTGCGTCGGACAGCGGCGCGGGGATGACCAGCAGATGGAACACGTCGATATCCCGCTCCATCATCAGGACGCCGGTGGCAAGCACCACGGTCGTGGCAGCGTAGATGGCCCAGTGCGCGATCCGTGCCATCGGCTCACCGGCGGCATGGCGGCGGCGGCCGATGAATGCCAACCCAAGGCGCAGCGCGAAGAAGGGAATCAACACGGTAGTGAGCGATACGTTGATGAAGCCGATGGTCTGCTTCACGCTGGCCGAGGCATCGGCGAACGCCACGTAGAAGCCGCTGAACGTGGCCCACAGGATGATGACGGCGGAGAACCAGTGCAGCAGCACCTGTGTTCTGGAGTAAGGCATGGCATGTCGCTCCGGCGATAAAGCGGAGCGACGTTAACGGTTCTGTGCCGCGTACTGAATCGGACTCATTGCAAATGCAGCCGACGCCAGCGTGTTTTCCAACGCGGATCACATCACTGCAGGTTCAAGGCGTCTGCAGCAGCAGCGAATGCAGGATGCGGGCGTCTTCGGCGTCCAGCGTCTTCGGCAGGTCGTCACTGCCGCGGAAGCGGCGATGGAAGGCAGCGACGGCCGCTTCGCGATCCTCCATCGGGTAACCGAAACGCGCCATCGCATTCCACGCATCGAAACCGTCCGGTGCGGGGCCATCGCTGGCACGCGGCCACACGCCGAAGCCGGCCTCGGCCAGCTGCTGCCACGGGAAGAAGCGGCTGGGGTCGGCCTTGCGCGTCGGCGCGAGATCGGCGTGCCCGATCACCTGCCGCGGCGGAATGTTCAGGCGCTCGGTGAGGTCACGCAGCAGCAGGATCAGCGATGCGATCTGCGCGGGCGTGAACGGCGTGCTGCCGTTGTTGTCCAGCTCGATGCCGATGGAGGCCGAGTTGAGATCGGTGATGGTGCCCCAGCGGCCGGAACCTGCATGCCAGGCGCGGCGCTCGTCGCTGACCAGCTGGTAGCGGTGGCCATCGGCACCGATGAGGTAATGCGCGCTGACCCGGCCGCCGCTGTTGGCGGTGCGCAGCGTGTGCAGGCTCTGCTGCACCGAATCCTGTTCAGTGTGGTGGATGACGATGACGACCGGATCGCGCGCGTTCTGGTTTGGCGAACGCACCCAGGTAGCCAGCGGATTGCGGCTTTCCTGCGGCGCGGAAGCGCAGGCGGCCAGCAGCAGGCAGGCCGAGAGCATCAAGGGGGTGCGGATCGGGTGCATGCGTTTGATTGTGCGCGATCACACGCGACGATGCATGACTCGGTACCGACCAACGGTCGGTACCCACCAGGGCAAGGGGAGTGCCGACCAACGGTCGGCACCCACCAGAACTCATGGCCCCCACCAGAACAGAGGGCCGAGGGGGAGTGCCGACCAACGGTCGGCACCCACCAGGGCTCATGGCACCCACCAGGGCAGAAGGCTGCCCGCCGTTACCTCAGGCCTCGTAGGCCGATTCGCCGTGCGAGGTGACATCCAGGCCGGTACGTTCGGCCTCTTCGGTCACGCGCAGGCCGACCACCACCTTCACCAGCAGCAGGATGGCCGCGGTGACCACCGCCGACCAGACCACGGTGAGGCCGACGCTGACCACCTGCACCCACACCTGGTGGCCGATATCCAGATCGGCCTTGGTGCCGCCCAGCGACTGCGCGCTGAACACACCGGTGAGGATGGCACCGACGATGCCGCCGACGCCGTGCACACCGAACACGTCGGCGGTGTCGTCCACCTTCAGCAGGCGCTTCAGGCCGGTAACGCCCCACACGCAGACCACACCGGCGACCAGGCCGATGACGATGGCGCCCAGCGGGCCCACGGTGCCGCAGGCCGGAGTGATGCCGACCAGGCCGGCCACCGCACCCGAGGCGGCACCCAGTGCCGACGGCTTGCCCTTGGTGATGGCTTCGGTGAGCGTCCAGCCCAGCACCGCCGCAGCAGTGGCCAGCACGGTGTTGAGGAAGGCCAGCGAAGCGACGGTGTCGGCGGCAGCGGCCGAGCCGGCGTTGAAGCCGAACCAGCCCACCCACAGCAGCATCGCGCCGATGTAGGTGAACGGCACGTTGTGCGGCTTCAGCGCGGTCTGGCCATAGCCCAGCCGCTTGCCAAGGAACCACGCGCCGACCAGGCCGGCCACGCCCGCGTTGATGTGCACCACGGTGCCACCGGCGAAATCGATCGCGCCCATTTCACCGAGGTAACCACCACCCCAGACGATGTGTGCCATCGGGATGTAGCTGAGGGTGAACCACAGTGCCGAGAACAGCAGCACCGCGCGGAACTTGATGCGTTCGGCGAAGGCGCCGACGATCAGCGCGGTGGTGATGCCGGCGAAGGTCGACTGGAAGGCGACGAACAGATAATCCGGCAGGCCCTTGATGGGCGTGTTGCCGACCGAATCAGGGGTGAAGCCCTTCAGGAACGCGAACTCGGTGAATGAGCCGAAGAACGGATTGCCCGCACTGAACACCGCGCTGTAGCCGTAGGACACCCACAGCAGCAGCACCAGCGAGAACACCACCAGGATCTGGCTGAGCACCGACAGCACGTTCTTTGAACGCACCAGGCCGCCGTAGAACAGGGCCAGGCCCGGCACCACCATCAGCAGCACCAGCAGGGTGGAGGTCAGCATCCAGGCGACGTCGCCATGGTCGAAGGCCGGCGCGGCGGCTTCGGCGGCAACCGGTGCCGCGGCCACCGGCGCCTGCAGCGGCTCGACCGCGACGGTTTCGCTGGGCAGCGGCGAGACCTGGGCCTGGGCGTTCGCAGTGCCCGGCCAGGCACCGGCGGCGAGCGCGCTGAGCAGCATCAACAGGCACACGAGATGGAACCGGGCTTGCCACCCGGTGAGAAGGCGCATCTTCATTTGGGGGAGTCTCCGGAAGGGGTTACAGCGCGTCGGCACCGATTTCGCCGGTGCGGATACGGATGACCTGCTCGACGGCAGTGACGAAGATCTTGCCGTCGCCGATCTTGCCGGTGCCTGCGGACGATTGGATCGCTTCGATCACCGCGTCGGCACGCTCGTCGGTGACCACGGTTTCGATCTTGATCTTGGGCAGGAAATCGACGACGTACTCGGCGCCGCGATACAGCTCGGTGTGGCCCTTCTGGCGACCGAAACCTTTCACTTCGGTCACGGTGATGCCCGACACGCCAGCGTCGGAGAGGGCCTCGCGGACCTCGTCGAGCTTGAACGGTCGGATGATGGCGGAGATCAGTTTCATGCGCATGTCCCGATGGTGGATGGGGCCACCGCGCCAACGCGCGATGGCATCAGGCAACCACGGGCCATCGTGGTGATGGCCGTGGCTGTTGCACCGGACACGTAATGGGCCGGGACGGCCGTGCCTCTCTCCTTGCACGACCGACGCGGGAGGGAGGGCGGCCCATTCGCGTATCCGGTCTCTCTCTTGCCCCTGGGTCAGCGGGCCAATGGCCCGCGTTTCCAATGCAGCGGACCAACGGTCCGCTCTACCACGACGGGCCTGGGCCCGCCATGCGGCTCCCCAGCCGCGAAGAACGGAGGCGATGGCGGCGGGTGGGAGGGAGGTCCCACCGCCATCGCCGGCCGATCAGTTGGCGTAGTACAGCTGGTATTCCAGCGGGTGGGTCGCCGCGCGGAACTTGGTCACTTCCTGCATCTTCAGCGCGATGTAGCCGTCGATGAAGTCATCGCTCATCACGCCGCCGGCCTTGAGGAACTCGCGGTCCTTGTCCAGCGCTTCCAGGGCCTGGTCCAGCGAGGAGCAGACCTGCGGGATCAGCTTCTCTTCTTCCGGCGGCAGGTCGTACAGATCCTTGTCGCTCGGTGCGCCCGGGTCGATCTGGTTCTTGATGCCGTCCAGGCCGGCCATCATCAGCGCGGTGAAGGTCAGGTAGCCCGACTGGATCGGATCTGGGAAGCGCATTTCGATGCGGCGTGCCTTCGGGTTGGACACCCACGGAATGCGGCACGAGGCCGAACGGTTGCGGGCCGAGTAGGCCAGCATCACCGGGGCTTCGAAGCCCGGCACCAGGCGCTTGTAGCTGTTGGTGCCCGAGTTGGCGAAGGCGTTGATGGCCTTGGCGTGCTTGAAGATGCCGCCGATGTACCACAGCGCCAGCTGGCTCAGGCCGCCGTAGCCGTCACCGGAGAACAGGTTGGTACCGCCCTTGGACAGCGACTGGTGCACGTGCATGCCGCTGCCGTTGTCACCGACGATCGGCTTGGGCATGAAGGTGACGGTCTTGCCGTTGCGGTGCGCCACGTTCTTGATGACGTACTTCATGCGCAGCAGTTCGTCGGCCTTCTGCACCAGGGTGCTGAACTTGGTGCCGATCTCGCACTGGCCGGCGGTGGCCACTTCGTGGTGCTGCACTTCCACTTCGATGCCGACCTGTTCCAGGGTCTTGCACATTTCAGCGCGCAGGTCGTGCAGGGTGTCGGTCGGCGGAACGGGGAAGTAACCCCCCTTCACGCCCGGACGGTAGCCGCTGTTGGCGCCGTCGTACTTGGCGCCGCTGTTCCAGGCAGCTTCTTCCGAATCGACCTTGAAGAAGGTGTTGCCCATTTCATTGGCGAAACGGACCGAATCGAAGATGAAGAATTCCGGCTCCGGGCCGAAGAACGCGGTTTCGGCGATGCCGGAGGACTTCAGGTAGGCCTCGGCGCGCTTGGCGATGCCGCGCGGGCAACGGCCGTACGGCTGCATGGTGGCCGGGTCGAGGATGTCGCAGCTGATGACGATGGTCGGATCGGCGTAGAACGGATCGACATAGGCGCTGGCCGGGTCCGGCAGCAGGACCATGTCCGACTCGTTGATGCCCTTCCAGCCGGCGATGGAGCTGCCGTCGAACATCTTGCCTTCTTCGAACAGCGACGGTTCGATGATGCTGACCGGGAAGGTGACGTGCTGCTCGACGCCACGCATATCCACGAAACGCAGATCGACGAACTCGATCTGGTTGTCCTTGATCAGCTTCTCAACGTTTTCCACGGACATCGGTACGACCTCGGATGGGGATGAATGCCTGCTTGAGGTAGAGCAATGACCGTGCCAACTTTTTCGAGAACGCAAGTCGTTGATTTCAAACAGAGCGCCCCGGCGCGGTGCACAGCGGTGCGCACCAAAGGGGTGCACGCATCCCCTTCCGCACCCGTTTGGTGCGGCAGGGATCGTCTATCCTCTCGACCTTCTTCCTTCCGCTGCCGGCGCCCATTCCACCCATGTCCGATCTGCTCTCCGCCCTGTTGCTGGGCATCCTCGAAGGCCTCACCGAATTCCTGCCGATCTCCAGCACCGGCCACCTGCTGATTGCCCAGCACTGGCTGGGCGCGCGTTCGGACTTCTTCAACATCATCATCCAGGCCGGCGCGATCCTGGCCGTGGTGCTGGTGTTCCGCCAGCGCCTGCTGCAGCTGGCCACCGGCTTCGGCCAGCGCGAGAACCGCGAGTACGTGTTCAAGCTGGGCGCGGCCTTCCTGGTGACTGCCGTGGTCGGCCTGGTGGTGCGCAAGGCCGGCTGGTCGCTGCCGGAAACCGTGGGCCCGGTGGCCTGGGCGCTGATCATCGGCGGCGTCTGGATGCTGCTGGTGGAGGCCTACACCGCTCGCCTGCCCGACCGTGACCAGGTGACCTGGACGGTGGCGATCGGCGTGGGCCTGGCGCAGGTGGTGGCCGGCGTGTTCCCCGGCACCTCGCGTTCGGCCTCGGCGATCTTCCTGGCCATGCTGCTGGGCCTGAGCCGCCGCGCGGCCGCCGCCGAGTTCGTGTTCCTGCTGGGCATTCCCACCATGTTCGCCGCCAGCGCCTACACCTTCCTGGAACTGGCCAAGGAAGGAAACCTGGCCAGCGAGAACTGGACCGACGTCGGCGTGGCCTTCGTTGCCGCTGCCATCACCGGCTTCGTCGTAGTGAAGTGGCTGATGGGCTACATCAAGTCGCACAGGTTCACCGCGTTTGCCGTTTACCGCATCGCCCTGGGCGCCGCATTGCTGCTGTGGTTGCCTGCCGGTAGCTGAACAACGCCGGGACCGGGCAACCCCATTCCCGGTCCCGACCCGTTTTTCCAGGTTCCTCAAGGAGACTCACCACCATGAACCGCACGCTCACCCTGCTCCTCCCGCTGGCCCTGCTGGCCGCCTGCAGCCAGACCCCGACCCCCGCCGGTACCGGCGGCGACGACGTGGCCCCGGCCGCCACCAAGGCAGCGGACCAGCAGACGCTGGCGCACCTGGATGCGCAGCGCCTGCAGAGCCAGCACTGGTTGCTGAAGCAGGCCACCGCGGCCGACGGCACGCGCATCGATGCGCTGTTCGCCCGCGATGACAAGCCGGTCACCCTGGACTTCGCCGATGGCCGCCTGTCGGTGAGCAACACCTGCAACCGCCTCGGCGGTGGTTACACGCTCGACAACGGCACGCTGAAGGTGGGCGCGATGGCGTCGACGATGATGGCCTGCACCGACAAGGCGCTGATGGCGCTGGACGAAGCGGTGTCCAGCCGCCTGCAGGGCGAGCTGAAGGCCGCGCAGGGTGCCGATGGCGCGCTGACCCTGACCACCGGCAAGGGCGACGTGCTGGTGTTCACGCCGGAACCGACCGCCGAGACCCGCTACGGCGGCCCGGGCGAAACCGTCTTCCTGGAAGTGGCCGCGAAGACCCAGAAGTGCTCGCACCCGCTGATTCCGGATTACCAGTGCCTGCAGGTGCGTGAGGTGAAGTTCGACGACAAGGGCCTGAAGCAGGGCGAGCCCGGCAAGTTCGAGAACTTCTACGGCAGCATCGAGGGCTACACCCACGAAGACGGCGTGCGCAACGTGGTGCGCGTGAAGCGCTTCGCGGTGAAGAACCCGCCGGCCGATGCGCCGTCGCAGGCGTACGTGCTGGACATGGTGGTCGAGTCGGCGACCGAGCGGTAAGGCCGAACAACGCGTGGTAGAGCCGACTGCTAGTCGGCTTGCTGATGGTAGAGCCGACTGTTAGTCGGCTGGCCCTTGAAGTGCGGAAAGCAGCCGAGCATGGCTCGGCTCTACAAATGGCGCAGCCGAGCATGGCTCGGCTCTACAAATGGCGCAGCCGAGCATGGCTCGGCTCTACAAATGGCGCAGCCGAGCATGGCTCGGCTCTACAAATGGCGCAGCCGAGCATGGCTCGGCTCTACAGAAAGCAGAAAGCAGTAAAGCAACGCCGGCCAGCGGCCGGCGCTGCCGGGTTGCCGTTACAGCGCGGGGTTCAGCGTGTACGTGCCATGCAGCGTGGCTTCGGCCAGCACGTGGCCGTGCATGGCGCGGTAGGCATCGGCGGCGGTGAAGCGCTGCGGCAGGTCCAGCGTCGCCACGTCCAGCGCGAACACGCGGAAGAAGTAGCGGTGCACGCGCTCGTCGTTGAACGGCGGGTACGGGCCGTCGTAGCCGAGATAATCACCGGCCATGTCCGGGTTGCCGGCAAACCAGCCGGTGAAGTCGTTCACGCCCTGGCGGCTGCCCGCCGGGCCGGCTGGTGCCGGCTTGCCCTTGGCAACGAAGCCATCGCTGCAGCTGCCGGCGGCGATCTCGTGCACCGACGCCGGAATATCGGCCATCACCCAGTGCACGAAATCACAACGCGGCTGGTCGCGCGGCACGGTCATGTCACTGCGGCCGACCGTGTCGGGCACGGTCGGCACGTCCGGATCCACGCACACCAGCAGGAACGCGCGGGTGCCATCGGGCACGCCGCTCCACGCCAGGTGCGGGTTGCGGTTCGGGGCGAAACCAGCGGCATCACCGGCCGCGAATTCGCGGTCGATCGGCGCGCCGGCGGTGATGCTGTTGCTGCTCAGCTGCATGGGGGGCTCCTTACGCTTCGGGATAGCCCAGTCGCACCGCGACCGGGGTCAACAGATCGAACGCTGCACTCATCACATCGGTGTAGCGGCGCCAGTGGCCGGCCGGGAAACGCGGCGGGCCGATGCGCTCGGCCGGCGGGATCGAGGTGTTGAACAGCTCCTGCAGCATGCCGGCGACCACGCGCGGATCGTCGCCCACGTCGTCCATGCGCATCAGCATGTGCGGGTACAGATCCTGCTCGTGCAGCGTCGCCACCTGGGCCATCGAACGCGCCAGCCACTCGGCCACTTCGGCCACGTTGTTGACCGCGAACGGTGCCGGCGCGCCGTAGGCGATCCAGTCCAGCAGCATGTCGCGCGGATCGCGCAGCACCACCAGCAGGCGGCCCTGCGGCAGGTGCGGGCGCAGCGACCACAGCAGGGCGTTGTCCCACCACAGCAGCCAGTCGATGACGGTGTCGTTCTGCACGCCGCGCTGGCGCAGCGTGTCGCGCCAGCCGCTCACCAGGCCCTCGGGACTGAGGTCGCCGGAAGCGAGCTTCTGCAGGGTGAAGTAGTTCTGGAACGCGTCATCCGGCGGGGTCTGCGCGAAACGGTCGCTGCGCATCACCGGGCTCGCCCCGGCGAAGGTGACCGCCACGCGTTCAACGCCCGAGCCCGGCGCGCCCCACAGGAAGATCGGTGCGGAGGCAGCGCTTTCGGCATCGACCTCACCCAGGTCGGGCCAGCTCGGCGGTGCTTTGGCCTGCGGCGGCAGCGGCAGGCGCTCGGCGTTCTGCTCGGCATGCAGCTCCAGCCAGGTGCGCAGCGCTTCGCGCGGCTGGCCGGCCTGGTCCTGCACCTCGCCCAGCCAGGTGCGCAGCTCGCGGCGACGGGGCTCGGGCACCGCGTCGACCAGACGCTGCACGTGGGCGACGGCGGCGGCCGGGTCACGCGCCAGCAGCGCGCCGACCAGGCGGGTCTCGCCACTGATGCGGCCCGGTTCCAGCGCGACGATGCGGGCCGCCAGGGCCTCCACGGCGTCCGCTTCGCCGGCCGCTTCATGCAGGCGCAGGCGGGCTTCCACGGCCGGGACGAAGTCGGGCATGGCCTCGATCCAGCGATCAGCCACGGCAATCGCGCCCGGGCTGCCGAAGCCTTCCGGCGCCAGGCGTGCCAGCCACAGGTGCGGCAGCTGCGGCTGCTCGGCCAGCACGTCGTCCAGGTCGGCGCGGGCTTCTTCCTCGCGGCCGAGGCGCTGCCAGCAGGCCAGCAGCAGCTCGACCACGCGGCGGTCGCCCGGGTTGGCCTTCAGCATCGGCCGCAGCTGCTCCAGCGCCTGCATCGGCTGGTCGGCCTGCAGGGCGATCTCGGCACCGAGGCGCTGCAGCGCCGGCGTATCCAGGCCCGGCACCTGCAGCGCCTGCTGCAGCTGCTGGTGGGCGGCCTCGACGTTGCCCTGGCGCAGCGCCAGCTGCACCACCAGACCATGCAGGCTGGTCATCTTCGGGTTGATGTCGAGCACGCGGCGGAAGGCCTGCTCGGCAAAGGCCAGCATGTCCTTGGCCTGGTAGGCCGACCCCAGGGCGTACAGCACGCGCGGATCGTTGGGCATCTGCCGGGCGGCTTCGGACAGCAGCTGCAGCGCGCGGTCGGCGTCGTCGCGGTACAGGGCCACCATGCCCTGCAGCGCCAGCACTTCCGGATGCTCCGGCTGCAGCTTGGCAGCCAGCGTGGCCTGGCGTGCGGCGGTGTCGATGTCGTTGCGGCCGATCGCCAGATGGGCCTGCATCAGGTACGCCTCGAAGGCGTTGGGATTGAGGTCGGTGGTGCGCAGCAGCGCTTCGTCGGCGCCCTCGAACTGGTGCAGGGCCAGCAGCAGGCCGGCCTGCTGCAGGTGCAGCTGTGCATCGTCCGGGGCCAGCAGCAGCGCCTGCTGCAGGGGTTCCTGCGCGGCCTCGGGCTGGCCCTGCTGCTGCAGCGCAAGCGCCAGCCAGCGGTGGGCCTGGGCCTGGCCGGGTTCATCGTGCACCCACGCCTGTGCCAGCTGCACGGCCTGTGCGGTGTCGTTCTGGCGCAGGGCCTGGAGAATCTGGTCTTGCATGGCAGTCCGGTTCAATGGCAAACCCGCATTGTAGCGGGCTGCGCGCCGGTGCCGGTTCAGCCCGCCAGCACCCGCTGCAGGCGCTGGGCCACCCAGCGCTCGGAGAAGCCGTCGCCGCGCCAGTTTTCCAGGAACCCGCAGTGGCCGCCCCAGCAGGCGGTTTCCAACCGCGCGTGCTGCGGCAGCTGCCAGTCGTGGAAGGTGGCGTAGGGAATGACCGGATCATCCTGGGCCATCAGGATGTCGGCCGGCACCTGCAGGGTGGACAGGCGGTCGCCGGCGATCGAGTAGCCATCGAAGTAGGCCTGCAGCGTGCCGAAATCGGTATGGCGCTCGACCAGCCAGGTGGTCAGCGCGCGGATGTCCAGCTTCAGTACGCGGTCGTCGCAGTCGCTCAATTCCGGGAACAGGTCGCGCTTGCGGCGCAGCGATCCGGCCCACTTGCGGCGGAAGTACCAGTCGTACATCGCCGGCCCGCTCTGGATGCTGTCCATGGTCAGCGCCGGGTCCAGCACCGGGCACACCGAGGCCACCCGCTGCAGCGGCACGCCGGCCGCAGGGGCACGCAGCGCCAGGCGCAGCACGAAGTTGCCACCCAGCGAGTAACCGGCAGCCACCAGCGGCAGGTCCGGCCAGCGTCGCGCGATGTCACCGGCCGCCTGCACCACTTCGTCGATGCGATTGGAGTGGAAGATGCCGGGATTGAGGTGGTGGGTGTTGCCGTGGTCGCGGAAGTTCAGCCGCACCACGTCGAAGCCCTGGTCGATCATGCGCGCGGCCGCCATGCGCATGTAGCTGGATTCGGCGCTGCCTTCCCAGCCATGCAGCAGCAGGGCCATGCCCTTCGGCTCGCGGCCTTCGATGTAGCTGTGCCAACCCTGCAGGCGCACGCCGTCGCCACCGTCGAGTATCAGTTCTTCGCTGACCGCACCGGTGGCGGCCAGCAGCAGCAGGCCACGCTGCAGGCGCATGCGGCTGGAGCTGAGCATGGATTGCAGGTGCGGATTGCGCAGCCAGCGCGGCGGCTGGTAGTCAGCCGCATGCAGCGTCGGCGTACCGGCATCCAGCAGGGGTGGCGGGATCAGTGCCACCGCACGCTCACTGCCCGCTCATCGCCGCCACGATACGCGCGCGCGAGGTTTCCGCGATGCGTCGACGGCCTTCCAGGTCCTGTGCACCGATCGGTGCCAGGAAGTGCACTTCCGCACGTCGCGCCGGCTCACCGAGCAGGCGCAGGAAATTGGCGAAGAAACTCTCGCCCGGCCCGAAGGCCACGATGGTCTGCGCGTCGCCATGGGCGCCGTAGACCAGGGCCACCGGCTGCACCGGCACGCCGGTTTCAACCGCGGCCTGGAAGATGCGCGCATGGAACGGGCCCACTTCGTGGCCGCCCCGGGTACGCCCTTCCGGGAACACGCCCACCGCCTTGCCATCGCGCAGGCGGTCGGCCATCACCTGCATGACCCCACCGAGCGATTCGGTGTTGCCACGCTGGTGGAAGATGGTCTGCCCGCGCGCGGCCAGCCAGCCCACCACCGGCCAGCTGGCGATCTCGCGCTTGGCGACGAAGCCCATCATGCGCTGGCTGTGCAGGATGGAGATATCCACCCAGCTGACGTGGTTGGCGACGAACAGCACCGCGCCCGGCAGCGCCGAACCGATCTGCACCAGGCGGAAGCCGAAGATCCACATCAGGCCGCCCTGCCACCAGTTGACGACCTTGGCGCCGAAGGTGGCATCGCCCACGCGCAGTTCGCCCCACGGCGGAAGCATGCCGATGAGGATCAACGGCAGGAACACGAGAATGTGGACCAACAGCAGCGGTACGCGGTACAGGTAACGGCACACACGCGCCACGCCGCCACGGGGGGCCGGAGTGGGGGAAGTCATCCGCGCACGATACCGGAGGGCCGCAGCCGCTGCCAGCCGATTCTGGCCATAAGTCCTATTGACCGCGGCCATGGGCGGGAACACGGTGTCCTGTTGGCGGGGCTGTTGGGGGCCGTAGAGCCGACCTTGCCTTGGCATTTTGTAGAGTCGAGCCACGCTCGACTGCTCTTGGCGCCACATCAACAGCCGTCGAGCATGGCTCGACGCTACAGGGTCGCGGCAGGCCGCCATTGCCCGCAATGGGCCGGTACCAGCTGCAGGTCGCTGACCTGGCGCTGGGTCTGCTGCAGCCGCTGCAGGGTCTGCCGGTAGGTGCCGGTGTGGCCAAGCAGTGCGGTGACCAGCCGCGGTGGCGGCACGCCATCGGTGATGGCGGCGCTGGACCAGGCGGCGTCGGCCACCAGGAACACCGGGCGGCCATCGGCCCCTTCGAACAGCAGCCCGTGCTGGCCCACCGCATGGCCGGGCAGCGGCACCGCCAGCAGGCTGCGGTCGCCCAGCACGTCGCGGCCACGGCCGAATGCATCGAAGGGACGCGGCAGGTCCACCTCCGGCAGGCTCTCCAGCCAGCCCATGCGCGGCGCCGCATCGCGGGTCAACGCCGGCAGCAGGCCCACGCTGAGCGCACGCAGGCGCCCGCGCGCGGCCTGGTCCTGCCACGCGGCGCGGGAACACAGCAGCGGCACGTCGGGGAAATCGAGCACGCCACCGACATGGTCACCGTGCAGGTGCGAGAGCACCACCAGGCCGATGTCGGCCGGGCCGATGCCACGCTGCTGCAGCTGCGCGCGCACGCTCTGGCCCGGGCCCAGGTGCACCGGCGTGACCCAGCGGTACAAGCGCTCGGGGAAGCGCGCGGTGGCCTGCAGGAAGGCGTCCGAATAGCCGGTGTCGAACAGGATGAGGCCGCGCTGCGGATGCCGCAGCAATGCCACCAGCGCCGGGAATTCGCAGCGATGCCAGCTGGCCCCCTGGCGCACGGCGCGCTGCGGGTGCACGCAGTGGCCGGCCTCGATCAGCTCCCACTCAAGCCGTGCCATCGCTGCCACCCTGCTGCTTGCAGGCGTGCTGCTTCCAGTGCGTGGCGAAGGCCTGCAGCGCAGCCTGCACGCCGGTGCGCGGGTCGTAGCCGAGGTCGCGCCGCGCGGCGCTGATGTCCAAGGTCTGCGAGTAGCCCAGCACGCCGACGCCATAGCGGGTCAGGCGCGGCTCGGGGCGGCCCGGGCGCAGGTTGGCCACGGTTTCGGCCACACTGGCCGCGGCCAACGCCACCATTCGCGGCACCGGCCGCAGGCGCACCTGCAGGTCCATCGCTTCGAACAGGCCGTTGACCAGCGCATGCACGTGCAGCGGGGTGCCGGCGCTGATGTTGTAGGCGCGCCCGCTGCAGCGCGCATCCGCCTGCAGCGCCAGGCTCACCGCCTGCACTGCATCGTCGATGGGGGTGACATCGATGAGCGCGCGGCCGCCATGGATCAGCGGGAAACGGCCGCTGGCCGCCACCGCCAGCAGGCGGGGCAGAATCGCGCGGTCACCGGGCCCGAACACCGCACGCGGGCGCAGCACCACGGTGTGCAGCCCCTGGCGTGCGGCTGCGACCACGGCCAGTTCCGATGCCCATTTGCTACGGGCGTAGTCGGTGATCCAGCGCCGTGGCGGCTGGAAGCGTTCATCCAGACCGTACTGGTCGGCGAAGCGGAAATAGATGCTGGGCGAACCCAGGTGGACCAGGCGGGCAACGCCGGCGGCCTGCGCGGCCTGCAGCAGGCGCGTGGTGGCCAGCACGTTCGCCCGCTGGAATGCGGCTGCCGTTCCCCAGGGCTGCGACATCGCCGCGCAGTGCACCACCGCATCGCAGCCCTGCAGCAGCGGCGCCAGGGCGTCCTCGGCAAGATCGGCAGCAATCACTTCGATACCGTGCGCGGCCAGCGCCTGCAGCCGCAGCGCATCGCGCCCGCTGCCGCGCACCTGCCAGCCCTGTGCCGCCAACGCCAGCGCGACATGCTGGCCGATGAAGCCGCTGGCGCCGGTGACCAGGACCCTGGCCATCAGTAGCGCAGCACCGCGCCGCCCAGCGCCAGGCCGGCGCCGGTGCCGATCAGCAGGGCCTGGCCACCGCGCGGCAGGCGGCCGTCGATCAGGGCCTGGTGCAGGGCCATCGGCAGCGAGGCCGCAAGCTGGTTGCCGTGCTCGCGCAGGATGCGCACCAGCCGCTGCGGCGGCAGGCCCAGTACCCGTTGCAGATGGTCCAGCGCCTGGCCGCTGGCCTGGTGCGGCACGATCACATCGCACACGGCCAGGCTGGTGCCGGCGCTGTCCAGCAGATCCTGCAGGAAACCGGGCAGGCGCCGCGCGGCTTCGCGGTACAGCGCCTTGCCCTGCATCTGGAAATGATGGGCCGCACGGTAGGCATCAATATCGTCGAACAGGCGCATGCCGGTGCCGCAGGTCGGCACCCGGCACAGTTCGGCACCGTCGCCATAGGTGCGCAGGCGGGTGGCCAGCAGCGCCGAGGCCTGGCCGTCGCCGGCCCGTTCGACCAGCATCGCCACTGCACCATCGCCGAACAACGGCGCGGTCAGCGGGTCATCCGGGTCGAGGCCGGCACTGGGAATGTCGCTGCAGACGATCAGCACGCGCCGGTAGCGGCCCAGCGCCAGCAGGCTGCCGGCCATTTCCAGCGCCACCACAAAGCCCAGGCAGGTGGCGTTGACGTCGAAGGACGGTATGCCGCTGTCACCCAGGCCCAGGGCGCGCTGCACCAGCACGGCCTGGCAGGGAATGGCCTGCTCCATCACCCCGCAGGCGGAGATGATGCAGTCGATGTCGGTGATCGCCAGGCCAGCCTGCTGCAGGGCCTGGCGTGCGGCCTGCGCACCCATCCACGAGGCCCGCTCATCGGCCGCTGCATGGCCGCGGCTGGCCACGCCGCTGTGCCGTTCGACCCAGCCGTCCGGCTTGTTCCAGCGCTGGTCGAAGTGCTGCGACGGCACCCGCAGGCGCGGCAGGCAGGCACCGCTGGCGATGATCCGCAGCGGCAGCGCGGCGGGAGCAGGCAGCCCGGACATCGGCCTCAGCCGTGGCCTGCAGCCACCACCGCCAGGGTCAGCCGCGAGATGCACACCAGCCGGCCCTGTTCGTCTTCGATGCGGATTTCCCACAGCTGCGTGCTGCGGCCCACGTGCACCGCACGCGCAGTGCCGGTGACGGTGCCGCTGCGCACAGCGCGCACGTGGTTGGCGTTGATCTCCAAGCCCACGCAGACCTGCTTGCCGGTATCCACGCAGAGGTTGCCGGCGCTGCTGCCCAGGGTTTCGGCCAGCACCACCGAGGCCCCGCCGTGCAGGATGCCGTACGGCTGGCGGGTGCGTTCGTCGACCGGCATGGTGGCCTGCAGCCAGTCATCACCGGCGGCGGTGAAGGCGATGCCCAGGGTATCGATGGCCGTGCCACGGCTGAGCGCATTGAGCTGGTCGATGGAAACAGCTTCGCGGAACACCTGGGTCATGCAAGCACCTTCAGAGAATGGGGACGAGGCCGGCGCCGAATGCGGTCAGCATGCGCACCAGCAGCCATTTCGGGCCGACGTTCACTTCGGGGAAGTCACCGACGGGCACGTAGCAGCGATGGAAATCCGGGCTCTGCCGCGGCAGCGGCTGCGGGCAGTCCACGCCGGGCTGGAACTCGTAGTCGGTGGCGTAGCGCCACGGCCAGAAATCGAGGATGGGCAGTGCTTCGGACGCCTTGCCCACGCTGTAGTTCAGCCCCGACAGCACCGGCGGCTTGGCGCGCGGCGCCACCGTCCAGGAATTCTGCGGGTGGGTGTCGCGCAGGATGCTCTGCGCCAGCTGCTCGGCGAACACCGGGTCGTCGATGATGACCGCGCCTTCGGTGTTGTAGTTCTCGCTGCGCGGATCGAAGTTGTGGGTACCGACCACGCCGATGCGGCGGTCGACCACCAGCGACTTCGCATGCAGGCCCATGCGCGCGCCCTTGCGGGTGACCGGCAGCGGCTTGTTGACCGCCTTGCTGCCCAGGAAGGAGGGCCGCGTTTCGGTACGCAGCAGGCGCGTTTCCACTTCACTGCCGGCGGCACGACGGCGCGCCCGGCTGTTCTCGTAGGCGCTGCCCAGGCGCGGATGCTCCACGGCCGGGCGGGTACCCTGCCCGTCGCTGTCCGCGGTGGCCGGCGTTGACGGTGCATCGTCGTTGCCACCGCCGGCATTGCTGCCGGCCGCGCTGCCGCCGATCAGAGGATTGCGCACGCCCGCGTCGCCCACGGTGCTGCCGCCACTGCCCAGCGGGTCGGGCAGCAGGTTGCGGTAGTCGACCGGCGCATCCAGCGGGAACGGCTTGTATTCGAAGATGTTGAAGCCCAGTTCGCGCATGTTGCGCCGCTTGTACTTGTAGGACAGCGCATACACGATCGGGTTGTCGGTGGCCGCCAGGCTGTTGCTGGACACCACCACGCGCGGCGGTTCGGGCCGCTTGCGCAGCTCGCGGAACAGCTTCTGCGCCGGCTTGGACAGCACCAGGTAGGGCGTCTGCAGGATCACTTCCTTCTGCGCGCCGGAAATGAGGGCATCCAGCTGCGGCTCGGTGACGTGCTGGCCGGCCAACGGCGCACTGGCGCGCTCGCGGCGGTGCTTGCGCGGCAGGTCGGCCACATAGCGCACCGAGTGCACAGGCAGCGCGGTGTCGACGAACGAGCGGGTGATGAAGTCGGTGTCGTTGGCTTCCTCGCTGACCCGTTCCACCCGCTCGGGGCGGCGGAACTGCGCCGGCGGCATGGCCGGCACGCCGGCGTTGAGCAGGGTCCGGCCGACATCGTTCAGCCGTTCGGCGGGCACGCTGCGCGGCGCGCGCCAGAACGCATCGAAGTTGGCGGCCATCGCCCGCGCTTCCGGCCCGGCGATCAGCACGTCGCGGTCGCGGAAGTTGTACTCGCGGTCCCAGTCGTAATAGTCGTCCTGGTAGTTGCGGCCACCGACCACGCCGATCGCATCGTCGATGACCAGCAGCTTGTTGTGCATGCGCTGGTTGAACCGGCGGAAGCAGCACAGCACGCTGCCGGCATAGTCGAAGTAGTTCAGCCGGGCCTTGCCGAAGGTCGGATTGTAGACCCGCAGCTGGAAGTTCTGGTGGGCGCCGGACAGGGCGCCCAGGATCTCCAGGTCGGAGATCGCCGACAGCTGGTCGATCAGCACCCGCACCTTCACACCGCGGCGCGAGGCGGCCAGCAGTTCGTCGATGACCAGCCGGGCGCTGTCGTCCTTGTCGAAGATGTAGGTCTGCAGGTCGATGCTGCGGGTGGCACTGCGCAGCAGGTTCAGGCGGGCGACCAGGGCACCCTCGCCTTCGTCGAGCAGGGTGGCGTAGTGCAGCGGCTGCGCTTCGGTCGATTCGCTGAATGCGCGACCGGCCAGGGACCGCAACGGCGAGTCCAGCGCGCAGCGATCGGCACGCTGGCAGTCGACCTGGGTCGAACGGGCCTGCACGGCGATGGCCTGCGCACGGTCGCGCTCGGCGTTGGACAGCGACGCGCAGCCACTGCCCAGCAACACGGTTGCCAGCGCCAGTACACGCAGCAGGAGATTCACGGTTTCGGCGCCTCGCTCAGGCGGGCTCGCAGTACGAAGGTCACTCGGTCACTCAAGGCAAGCTGCCAGCTGTCCATGCCGTACCGGCCTCGTTGCACGGTACCGCGGCTGACGACATCGCAATCATAGCCGGGTCGGGAACATTCCGCCTTCTCCACCCGCAGGGTTTCCGGGTGGCTGACCCCGCGCAGGGTGAGCCGGCCTTGGATATCGCCGCCGTTGCCGACGGTGTCCGGCCAGTAGGGCAGCGAATCGAATTCGACCGACGGGTAACGCCCGGCATCGAAGAAGTCCGGCCCGCGCATCCAGCCGGTGTAGCGGTCCTTGCCCGGGATCTCCACCGAGCGGGTGAACATCTTCAGGTGCACCTGGTGGCGGCCGTCGGACAGTACTTCGACGCGTCCCTCGAAGTGCGGGAACAGCCCTTCGATGCGCTGGCCGAAGCGGGTGCGCACCTCGAAGCCGATCCGCGAGCGCTGCAGGTCCATGTACAGCACGCGCGACGAATCGGCCGACGCCAGCGCCGCCACCGGCGGCAGCGGCGTGGGGGGTGGAGGGGCAGCCCAGGCCGGGCTGCAGACCAGCAGCACCGGCAGCAGGCAGCGGCCGGGCCGTGCCAGGATCATCGACTCACGGCCACCAGAAGGCGTTCAGGCTGGCCACGCCCGGCTCGATTGCCGCCTCGCGCGGGAACCCGAGCACGGCCACGGCCGCCGGCGGCATGCCGCGGTAGTCGCTGCTGGTGCCTTCGGTCATCAGTGCCACCAGCCGTTCCAGGCCGGGGTTGTGGCCGACGATCAGCACCCGGTCGAGGTCACGGCGCTCATCCACCAGCGCGGCCAGGGTGCCGGGGGTGGCTTCGTAGATGCGGTCTTCCAGCCGCTTCTCGACGTAGCCGATGGCCGCCAGCACCGCTTCCAGGGTCTCGCGGGTACGCCGCGACGGCGAGCACAGCACGCAGTCCGGCAGCAGGTTGTTTTCCTTCATCCACTTGCCGGCCGCCTCGGCTTCGGCAAGACCCACCGGCGACAACGGCCGATCGAGGTCGGCCTGGCCGGGGGTGGCCGGTTCGGCATGGGCATGGCGCAGCAGGATCAGTTCACGCATCGCGAGGTTCCATGAAAGTGAGGGTGCAGCACAAAGGGTGACGTACGCGTCACAGCTTCAACCAGGCCAGCAGCGGCTCCCAGTCGGCCTGGTGCTCACGCACCTGGGCCGAGCGGTAATCGAACAGGCTGCGGCCAAGGCCGGTCATCACCACGTAGCTCTGGCTGTCGCGCAGCTGGGCGACCACCGGGTACGGCCATTCGCCCAGCATCTGCAGGGCCTGTTGCGAGGTCTGGGTCCACGGCTTGGTGCGGTTGAGGACCAGGCCCACCGGCAGCTTGCGGCTGTGCACGCGCGGGTTCTGCGCCAGGCTGTTGAGGAAGCCGACGATGGCTTCGATGTCCAGCGCCGAGGGCAGCACCGGCACCACCACGGCATCGGCGGCGTCGAGGAAATGGGGGATATCGTCGGCCAGTGCGCCGGCCGGTGCGTCGATGATGACGGTATCGGTCCCGTCGGGCAGCTTCTGCGCCCACTGCTTCCTGCGGTACACGTCGATGGGCAGGACCGCGCTGTCCAGCCCGGCCCGGCGCTGTGCCCAGCGGGTGCTGGAGCCCTGCGGGTCGGCGTCGGCGATCACCGTGGCCTTGCCCTGCAATGCCGCGTATGCGGCCAGGTGGGTGGCGACGGTGGTCTTGCCCACCCCGCCCTTGGAACCGGCCACCAGGATCGTCTTCATGCCAGCCTCGCTTCCGGGTACGTGCCCCGAGCGTACACCGGCGATGGTGACGTTAGGTAGAGACGGCCTGAATCAATCCGCATCGGCTTTGCTATCGTTGCGCTCCCGAAGGATCGAACCGGCATGAGCGAACTGCAGGACCTGAGCGCATTGATCCGCGCCAACACCCCCCTGATCGTCATCGAGACCCAGGACGAGGGTCGCATCGTCGAACTGTTCCGGCAGACGCTGATGCATGTCTGGCGTGCCCTGCACCGCTGGTCGATCACCGAGGGCCTGCGCCGCATCGACCTGGAGCGCGAGGACGATGCGATCGGCCCGCCCGACGCCAGCGCCGCCCTGCAGATGATCCGCCAGGCCGAACAGCGCGGCATCTACCTGCTGCTCGATTTCCACCCCTACCTCGGTTACGCCAGCCACCAGCGTGCGCTGCGCGACCTGATCCAGCGCCGCCACAGCCAGCCGCACGTGCTGGTGCTGATCGGCGCCAAGGTCGAGCTGCCGGCCGAACTGGAAGCGCTGGCGGTGCGCTTCAACCCGCGCCTGCCCGATGCCAACGCCCTGCTGAAGATGCTGCGCGAAGAGGCCGACGCCTATGCCCGCGAGCATGGCGGCCGCCGGGTGGAAGTGGACAGCGAAGCGGTCAAGAAGATCCTGAAGAACCTGCAGGGGCTGAGCCTGGTCGATGCCCGGCGCATTGCCCGCCAGCTGATCTATGCCGATGGCGCGCTGCGCGACGACGACCTGCCGCAGCTGGCGCGGCTGAAGTTCGAGCTGCTCAACCGCAGCGGCCACCTGTTCTTCGAACATGACAGCGCGCGCTTCGGCGACGTGGCCGGTGCCAACCGGCTGAAGCGCTGGATCAACCAGCGCCGGGTCGCCTTCATCGCCGGCTCGGCGCCGGCCGGCCTGGACCCGCCGCGCGGCATGCTGCTGTTGGGCGTGCAGGGCTGCGGCAAGTCGATGCTGGCCAAGGCCACCGCCGCCGGCTTCGGCGTGCCGCTGCTGCGCCTGGACGTGGGCGCGCTGTACAACAAGTACCACGGCTAGACCGAAGCCAACCTGCGCCAGGCCCTGGCCTCGGCCGAGCAGCTGGCCCCGTGCGTGCTGTGGATGGACGAGATCGAGAAGGGCCTGGCCAGCGGTGGCGACGACGGCGGCGTATCGCGCCGCGTGCTGGGCCACCTGCTGACCTGGATGGCCGAGCGCAAGGCGCCAGTGTTCATCGTGGCCACCGCCAACCAGGTGCACGAGCTGCCGGCCGAACTGCTGCGCAAGGGCCGCTTCGACGAGATCTTCTTCGTCGACCTGCCGCCGCCGGACGTGCGGGTGGAGCTGCTGCGGCTGCACCTGGGCCGGCGCCAGCTCAACGCGGATGATTTCGCGCTGCCGGCGCTGGCAGCGGCGGCGAACGGGTTCTCCGGCGCGGAGATCGAGCAGGCGATCGTGGCGGGGCTGTATTCGGCACATGCCGAAGGGCGGCCGCTGGATACCGAGCTGCTGATGACCGAGATCCGCGCGACGCGGCCGTTGTCGGTGTTGATGGCCGAGCAGGTGGCGGCATTGCGCGAGTGGGCGTCGGGACGGACGGTTTCCGCGGACGACTGAGGGGATTTTCGGCCAACGGCGGAGCCCCTCGTGGCTGGCGGTTGGTGGAGTCGACTGTTGGTCGACTGGCATTGGGAGTGGGTCGGGCGGGGTGGATTGCGCAGGACACGCCGTAAACCCCCCTCCGGGGTCCGGCCCAGCCGCTGGCGGCTGTGCGTTCGGGCGCTTGCGAAGCAGTGCTTCGCAAGCAAAGCGCCCTCACCCTTGGGGGCTCGATGGCGCCATCCATGGCGCCAACGGTCCTGCGCAACCCACCCCGCCCGACCCCTGACAGTTTCCGTGCGCGTCCAGCCACGGAAGAGAAAAAAGAAGATCAAAAGCAAGAGCAACAGCCGGTCGCTTCGCTCCGTGCCGACCAACGGTCGGCACCCACCAGAGTAGAACCTGGGTCGGCACCCACCAACAGCAGCTGGCACCAATAGCTGCAGATTCCAACAGATCGCGGAAATCTGTCGAAGGCGGGGTGGGTCCGGTTGCGGGGGCGTGAGCCGCATGGATGCGGCGACCGAGCTTACATGGATGTACTTGCAGCGTCCCCCGCAACCGGACCCACCCTGCCATCCCACGGGATGCAGGCTTTTGCTTTTGCTTTTGCCGTGGCCGTGGCCGTGGCTTGAAGCGGGTGCAGGGCTGCAAGCCCTGCCGACAACCCTCACCCCAGCACCCACATCCATGCCGGCAGCGTGACCAGCGACAGCACGATCCCATACCCCACCAGCGCCGCCGCCAACCGCGGCGCCAGTCGATGCGAGATCGCCAGCGCCGCGGCGGTGATCATCGTCGGCATCGCCGATTCCAGTACGTTGGCCTTCAACATCAGCCCCTGCATGCCCAGCGCCCACGACAGCGGCAACGCCAGCGCCGGCAGCACCAGCAGCTTCAGCAGCAGGCCCACCGCCAGCGGACGCAGCTCCTCGCTGCGCAGGCGCAGCTGGATCGACAGCCCGACCGCCAGCATCACCAGCGGCAGCATCGCATCGCCCAGCTGCTTCAATGCCGTGCCAATCCACGACGGCGGCTGCGCCGGCATCAGCAGCAGCGCGAACAGCAGCGCCCACAACGGTGGGAAGCGGCCGATGCGGCCCAGCACCTGCAGCGCCGTCGGCGGGCGGTCGCCGCTGTAACGCGCCAGCACCAGCAGACCGAAGGTGGACAGCAGCAGGAAGGTACCGAACTGGTCGTAGACCACCGCATAGGGCAAGGCGGCGTCGCCCAGCAACGCGCGCACCATCGGGTAGCCGATGAAGCTGGAATTGGCCAGCGCCACGCAGATCAGCAGCACCGCGTGCACGTCGCGGGCGAAGCCGAACACGCGCGTGGCCAGGCTGACCAGCGCCCAGGTGGCCAGCATCAGCAGCCACGGCGTGGCCATCAGCCCCAGCAGGCTGGCATCCAGCTGCAGGCGAGGCACGTAGGTCAGCACCGCCGCGGGCAGGCAGACGTACAGCACCACTTTGTTGAGCGTCTCGGCGGCGTTGTCCGGCAGCGCGCGCAGGCGGGCAAACAGCATGCCCAGCCCGAGCATGGCCAGGATCAGGGCGAACGCATCGAAGGCCATGGGTGGCTCCCCCTCAGGCACACGCCTGCGACGCGTTGGATTGTGCGATGCAGCACCGCAGGCGGCAAGCGCCTGCGGTCATGCCTCACGGCCAGGCCGGCGGCGCCGAGGCCCAGGCCTGCTGCACTTCCGCCAGGCTGGCGCGCTCGTCATCGCGCCAGGCCGGCAGCAGCTCCGGGTAACGGCTGCTGTCGTTCCACTGGGTCGGCTCGGTGCGCACGGCGGCGGCGTACCACTTCACCGCTTCCTGCTGCTGGCCGGCCCGCCACAACGCCAGCGCATAGGTGGGCGGAATCCACGCGGCATTGCTGCGCAGGTTGTTGGCCACCGACTGCCACTGTTCCAGCGCGGCCAGCGCCTGGCCCTGCCGCAGCAGGTCCCAGCCGTAGTTCCAGCGCACGCTGCGGCCCAGGATGCTCTGGATGGGCGCTTCGGCCATGGCTTCCTGGTAGAGCTTGCTTCCCACTTCCGCCCGCCCCTGCGCGATGGCCACCGACGCCAGCTGTGCGGTGGCCTCCAGGCTCTTGCGGCCTCGCTCGCGCTGCTTCAGCAGCTGCGCGATCAGGTCCTCGCCGGTGCCACTCACCACGATGATCGGTGCGGCGGCGGCATCATTGTCGAAATAGAATTCCTGCGGTGCCGGCAATGCCGGTGCCGCCCATGCGGCGGCCGCGCTCGAGACCAGCAGCACGCCGGCCAGGAACTGTCCTGCAACTGACATCAAATTTCCCCCGGGTTGAAACACCAACCTCCCCTCTCCCCCCGATCCTAACCCCAGCAAGGCCGCCGATGCGAGTGCCGGGCCTTCCGGGCCCCACTGTTACAATTCGCGCCTTTCCCGCCGCGTGCCCGCACGCGGCCGGTGCCAGCCGATCCTACCGGGCCAGCCATGACCAGTACCGCGCAACTCACTTCGCCCTCTTCCGCCGACCTGATCGACCGTGATTACACGCTCGACCACAAGTACACCCGCAACGAGGGGCGGATCTACCTGAGTGGCGTGCAGGCACTGGTCCGGCTGCCGCTGATGCAGCGCCTGCGCGATGCGCACGAAGGCATCGACAGCGCCGGCTTCGTCAGTGGCTACCGCGGCAGCCCGCTGGGTGGCTTCGACCTGGAGCTGTGGCGCGCGCGCAGGCACCTGGAAGCGGCCAAGGTGAAGTTCACCCCCGGCCTCAACGAGGACCTGGGCGCCACCATGGTGTGGGGCACGCAGCAGACCAACCTGTTCCCCGGTGCCAACGTGCAGGGCGTGTTCGGCATGTGGTACGGCAAGGGCCCGGGCGTGGACCGCTGCGGCGACGTGTTCAAGCATGCCAACGCAGCCGGTACCTCGCGCCATGGCGGCGTGCTGGCCCTGGCCGCCGATGACCATGCCTGCCGCAGTTCGACACTGCCGCATGGCAGCGAAGACGAATTCGTCAGCGCGATGATGCCGGTGCTGAACCCGGCCGGCGTGCAGGACATCCTCGACATGGGCCTGCTGGGCTGGGCGATGAGCCGTTACACCGGGCGCTGGGTCGGCTTCAAGACCATCGCCGAGACGGTGGAATCGTCGGCGTCGGTCGAGGTCGACCCGCTGGCCCGGCGCATCGTGCTGCCGGAAGACTTCGACATGCCCATCGGCGGCCTCAACATCCGCTGGCCTGACCCGCCGCTGGACCAGGAAATGCGCCTGCACCGCTATGCGGTGAAGGCCGCGCAGGCCTTTGCCCGCGCCAACGGCATCGACAAGGTGGTGATGGATGCGCCGCGCGCGCGGCTGGGCATCGTCACCACCGGCAAGAGCTACCTGGACGTACTGCAGGCGCTGGAATACCTGGGCCTGGACGAAGCCGCGTGCGCCGACATCGGCATCCGCGTGTACAAGGTCGGCATGACCTGGCCGCTGGAGCCGGAAGGCATCGCGCGCTTCGCGCAGGGCCTGGAAGACATCATCGTGGTGGAGGAGAAGCGTGCCTTCATCGAGCGCCAGATGAAGGAGCAGTTCTTCAACTGGCCGGTCAGCTGGGGCCAGCGCCCGTCCATCGTCGGCAAGTACGACGAGAGCGGCGAATGGATCCTGCCGTCCACCGGCGAACTGACCCCGGCCACCATCGCCGGCGTGATCGGCCGCCGCATCCAGAAGTTCTTCAACAACGAATCGATCGAACAGCGCCTGCAGTGGATGCAGGAGAAGGAAGCCGAGCTTGCGTTGCCGCGCGCCAGCTTCCCGCGCGTGCCGCATTACTGCTCCGGCTGCCCGCACAACACCTCCACCCAGGTGCCGGAAGGCTCGCGGGCACTGGCCGGCATCGGTTGCCATTACATGGTGACCTGGATGGACCGCAGCACCGACACCTTCACCCACATGGGCGGCGAAGGCGTGACCTGGGCCGGGCAGGCGCCGTTCACCGATACCCCGCACGTGTTCCAGAACCTGGGCGACGGCACCTATTTCCACAGCGGCTCGCTGGCGATCCGCCAGGCGGTCGCGGCCGGCGTCAACATCACCTACAAGATCCTCTACAACGATGCGGTGGCGATGACCGGCGGCCAGCCGGTGGACGGCCCGCTGAGCGTGCCCGACATCGCCAGGCAGATGCGCGCCGAAGGCATCCACACCATCGT
>JAAIGF010002235.1_pt1 | contig 28024 bp, 26 predicted proteins | sample 6487441 | NCBI WGS metagenome assembly JAAIGF01 (sample SAMN13974129, study PRJNA590717) | phyllosphere metagenome | biome: pepper field; feature: multiple bacterial spot infested pepper fields; material: pepper leaves; isolation source: leaves from pepper fields | host: Capsicum annuum ... | reverse complement strand
CCGGCCGGGTCGCAAATGGATACCAATGAAACCAAATTTCCCTTGCCGCACTAGGCCGCAAGGCTGGTGCACTGCGGCATACTAGGGGTCTTGCCCCACAGGTGTCACATGACGCGCGCGTTCAACTTCAGTGCCGGCCCTGCAACCTTGCCGGAATCGGTCCTGCGCCAGGCGCAGGCGGAAATGCTGGACTGGCACGGTGCCGGCGCCTCGATCGTGGAAATGAGCCATCGCGGCCCGGAATTCATGTCCGTGGCGGCCGAGGCCGAGGCCGACCTGCGCCGCCTGCTCGATATCCCCGACGACTATGCCGTGCTGTTCCTGCCCGGCGGCGCCACCACCCAGCAGGCGCTCATTCCGCTCAACTTCGCCCAGGCCGGCCAGCGTGCCGACTACGTGGTCAGCGGCCACTGGGGAAAGACGGCGGTCAAGCAGGCCAGTCCTTACGTCGGCGTCAACATCGCCGCCAGCAGCGAGGCCAATGGCTACCGCGAATTGCCTGAGCGCAGCAGCTGGCAGCTTTCCGATGATGCCGCTTACGTGCACATCACCGCCAACGAGACCATCCACGGCGTCGAGTTCCGTGATGTGCCCGACACCGGTGACGTCCCGCTGGTGGCCGATTTCAGCTCGTCCATCGCCAGCGAGCCGCTGGATGTGCGCCGCTATGGCGTCATCTATGCCGGCGCGCAGAAAAACCTGGGCCCGGTCGGCATCGCGGTGATGATCATCCGCCGCGACCTGCTCGAGCGCAGCGGCCAGGCCCGTGCGGACATCTTCGATTACCGCTCGCACGTCGCCCGCGATTCGATGCTCAACACCCCGCCGACCTGGAACTGGTACCTGGCGGGCCTGGTGTTCAAGTGGATGCTGGCCGAAGGCGGCGTGGTCGAGTTCGCCAAGCGCAATGCCGCCAAGGCCGCGCTGGTGTACGGCGCCATCGATGCCTCCGGCGGCTTCTATCGCAATGAAGTGGCGCACTCGGCGCGCTCGCGGATGAACATACCGTTCTTCCTGCCCAACGCCGATCTCGATGCCCGCTTCGTAGCCGAAGCCAAGGCCGCCGGCCTGCTGGCCCTGAAGGGCCACAAGGTGGTCGGTGGCATCCGCGCCTCGCTGTACAACGCCATGCCGCTGGCCGGGGCCGAGGCGCTGGTGGCCTTCATGGCCGATTTCCAGCAGCGCAACGGCTGAGCAATGAACGGCGCGCACCGTCGGGTGCGTGCCCCGCAACAAGGAATTCCGATGGCAAGCAAACCCAGCAAGAAGTCGCCGAAGAAGAGCGGGTCCGCCAAGGCCGCCGCCGCGCCCAAGGGCAAGGCCGCGTCCAAGACCACCCCGGTGCCGACCCGGGCGCCGCTGGCACTGGCCGATGTGCGCTCGAAGATCGACCAGATCGACCGTGACATCCAGAGCCTGATCGCCGAGCGTGCGCAGTTCGCCCACCAGGTCGGCAAGGCCAAGGGCAAGCTCGCCGCCGCCGTCGATTACTACCGCCCCGAGCGCGAAGCACAGGTGCTGCGCATGGTGGTGGACCGCAACGAAGGCCCGCTCAGCGATGAAGTGCTGGTGCACGTCTACCGCGAGATCATGTCGGCCTGCCTGGCCCAGCAGGAACCGCTGAAGATCGGTTACCTCGGCCCGGAAGGTACCTTCAGCCAGCAGGCCGTGCTCAAGCACTTCGGCCGCTCGGCGATGGGCCTGCCGATGGCCAGCATCGAAGAAGTGTTCCAGGAAGTGGAAGCGGGCAGCGCCGATTTTGGCGTGGTGCCGGTGGAAAATTCGGGGCAGGGCACCATCCAGATCACCCTGGACATGTTCCTCACCTCAAACCTGAAGATCTGCGGTGAGGTCGAGCTGCGCGTGCAGCAGTACCTGATGTCGCGCAGTGGTCGCCTGGAAGACATCGAGCGCGTCTACGGCCATCCGCAGTCCTTCATGCAGACCTCGGCGTGGATGCGCGCCAACCTGCCCAAGGCCGAGAAGATCCCGGTCGCCAGCAACGCCGAAGGCGCGCGCCGTGCGCGTAACGCCGACGACGCCGCTGCCATCGGTGGCGAAAGCGCGGGCCAGGTGTACGGCCTGAAGAAGGTCGTCACCAAGCCCATCCAGAACGATGCCGACAACACCACCCGTTTCCTGGTGGTGGGCCGCAACATCTTCCCGACCTCCGGCCACGACCGCACCTCGGTGCTGGTGTTCATCCATGACAAGCCCGGCGCGCTGTTCGATGTGCTCAGCCCGTTCGCCCGCCATGGCATCAGCATGAACCGCATCGAGTCGCGCCCGTCGCACCACGGCAAGTGGGAATACGGCTTCTTCATCGATCTGGCCGGCCACATCGACGACGCGCCGATGCAGGCCGCGCTGGCCGAGCTGGAAGCGCACTCGGCGCAGATCAAGGTGCTGGGTTCCTACCCGGTGGCCGTGCCCTGATTGCCGTTGCGGCCGCGTGCCGCGTCCTTTGATGCACCGCCGGCGCGCCGGCGTTTACGGAATGATCGAACGATGAGCAACGCGCAACACTGGATCGCCCGCAAGGGCCAGCCGCTGCAGGGCAGCCTGACCATTCCCGGCGACAAGTCGGTCTCGCACCGCTCGGTGATGTTTGCCGCGCTGGCCGATGGCACCTCGCATATCGAGGGCTTCCTGGAAGGCGAAGACACCCGCGCCACCGCGCGCATCTTCAGCCAGCTCGGCGTGCGCATTGAAACCCCCAGTGCCTCGCAGCGCGTGGTGCACGGCGTCGGCATCGATGGTCTGCAGGCGCCCAGCGCGCCGCTGGACTGCGGCAACGCCGGCACCGGCATGCGCCTGCTGGCCGGCCTGCTGGCGGGCCAGGCGTTCGACTGCACGCTGGTTGGCGATGAATCGCTGTCCGGCCGTCCGATGCGCCGTGTCACCGGCCCGCTGTCGCAGATGGGCGCGAAGATCGACACCGAAAGCGATGGCACCCCGCCGCTGCACGTGCATGGCGGCCAGTCGCTGCAGGGCATCGATTTCGCCTCGCCGGTGGCCAGCGCGCAGGTGAAGTCGGCCGTGCTGCTGGCCGGCCTGTACGCCCAGGGCGAAACCAGCGTCGTCGAACCGCACCCGACCCGCGATTACACCGAGCGCATGCTCTCGGCGTTCGGCGTGGACATCGAATTCTCGCCGGGCAAGGCCCGCCTGCGTGGCGGCCAGCGCCTGCGCGCCACCGACATCGTGGTGCCGGCCGATTTCTCCTCGGCCGCGTTCTTCCTGGTCGCCGCCAGCATCATTCCGGGCTCCGAGCTGCGGCTCAAGCAGGTTGGCCTCAACCCGCGCCGCACCGGCCTGCTGCACGCGCTGCGCCTGATGGGCGCGGACATCACCGAAGAAAACCCGGCCGAGCAGGGCGGTGAACCGGTGGCCGACCTGGTGGTGCGCCATGCCCCGCTGAAGGGCGCGCGCATCCCGGAGGAGCTGGTGCCGGACATGATCGACGAGTTCCCGGCCCTGTTCGTGGCAGCTGCCGCGGCAGAAGGCCAGACCGTGGTGACCGGCGCTGCCGAGCTGCGGGTGAAGGAATCGGACCGCCTCGCCGCCATGGCCACCGGCCTGCGCGCGCTGGGCATGCAGGTGGATGAAACCGACGACGGCGCCACGCTGCACGGTGGCATCACCCTGGGCAGCGGCACCATCGAAAGCCACGGTGACCATCGCATTGCCATGGCGTTCGCCATTGCCGGCCAGATCAGCGGCGGCGAAGTGCGCATCAACGACATCGCCAACGTCGCCACGTCCTTCCCGGATTTCGACGGCCTGGCCTGCAGCGCCGGTTTCAACCTGGCGGCATAACCGGTAGCGCCGGGCCATGCCCGGCGGGAATGCAACCGCGCACGTACCCCGGTAGTGCCGGCCGCTGGCCGGCAACCCACACCCCCGGCACAAAAAAAGACGGAGGCCGAAGCCTCCGTCTCCCGATCACGAACCCCTCGCTCGCGATCAACGCTGCTCGGTACGGAAATCCACCGGCACGCGCACCACACTCGCCACGGCACGGCCATTCTGCACGGCCGGCTCAAACTTCCAGCCCTGCACGGTGCGAAGCACCGAGCGATCCAGATCACGGCTGCGCTCGCCACTACGCGACACGATGCTCGCCTCGGTCACGTTGCCGCGGGTATCCACGTTGAGGCTGGCCACCACGCTGCCCTGCACGCCATTACGCAGCGCAATCGCCGGGTAGGTCGGCTTTTCATTGCTGGCCAGCGGGCTGGCCTCGCGGTTGCGGACGGCAGGGGTCGCCTTGCGCTGCTCGCTGGCCGGGGCCGCGTTGCGCGCTGCAGGCGTCGTGGCCACCGGGGTCTCGCTGGCCGGCAGCATGCGTTCGCCCACCGGGGCCGGCGCCACGTCATCCTGATTCGAGAACCGCAGCCACATCAGTGCGGCGGCAAACATCGCCACGATCAGCGCCAGCCACAGCCAGGGTGAGGTGCGCTGCGGGCGCTCGCTCACGTCCTGCTGCAGATGCGGGGAATGAAGGTGTTCATGGGTAGCAGCACTCATTGCAGACTCCTCGCGTCAGTAATGACGCACAAAGTCTTGCCCGAGGCGCTGTGGCGGTGTGTCAGCGTTGCGTAAACGCAACCAGCAGGGTTCAGGTTGCCTGCAAGGATGCGTTCAGTTACTGCGGCTTGAAGTCGAACGGCACTTCAATGGAGCCCGGCACCGGCTGGCCGTTGCTCAGCGCGGGGCTGAAGCGCCAGCGGCGCACGGCATCGGTAGCGGCACGATCCAGCTCGCGCGAGCCGCTGCGCTGGATCACGGTGATGTTGTTGGCATAGCCGGTGGCATCCACGTCCACCCGCACCACCACGCTGCCGGACTCGCCACGGCGCAGCGCGGCGGCCGGGTAGGTCGGCGGCGGCGACTGGCCTGCCACGGGCATCGGCTGGCTGTTGCCGGTGGCCGGCGCGGTGCTGCCCGGCGCGGCCGGGGCCGGTTCGGTGCTGGCCGGCGGCGGCGGGGCGGTTTCCACCAGCTTCGGTGCTTCTTCCTGCACCGGCGCCGGCTTGGCATCGGGCATGTCGCTGGAGCCGGCCGCGGCGGGCAGGGGCTCGGGCAGCGGCTCGACCTGTGCGGTTTCCTGCGGGGTCTGCGTGGCCGGGTCATCGGCGCGGAAGAATTCCTTGTCGCGGCCGGTCAACCAGACCACCACGAACAGCAGCACGCCCACGCCGAAGGCGATGCCGGCGATCTTCAGGGCGTTGCGCGGGATATGCACGGTGAACGACTTGGCAGGCGATGAGTGGGGTGCAGACATGGACCGGACCAGCAGGGAATGTCCCGATTCTGCCACGGCGGGAATGAACCGGGCGGCAGAAATCCGTATAACAGGCGATAATCCCATTCCTGATACCCACCACGACACCCGCCATGCTTGATCCAGCCCTGCTCCGCCACCAGCCCGCCGACCTCGCCGAACGCCTGCGCACCAGCCGCGGCTTCGAGCTCGACGTGTCTGCCCTGGAGTCCCTGGAGGCCGATCGCAAGCGCATCCAGGTGCGGACCCAGGAACTGCAGAGCCTGCGCAACAGCCGTTCCAAGGCCATCGGCCAGGCCAAGGCCAAGGGCGAGGACGTGTCGGCCATCATGGCCGAAGTGGCCGCCTTCGCCGACGAGCTGAAGGCCTCGGAAGTGGCCCTGGACGAGCTGCGCGAGAAGATCGACACCATCGCCGCCGGCATCCCGAACCTGCCGGCCGATGACGTGCCGGCCGGCGCCGACGAGAACGACAACGTCGAGCAGGCGCGCTGGGGCACCCCGCGCACCTTCGATTTCCCGGTGCTGGACCACGTCGAGCTGGGCGCCCGCAACGGCGGCCTGGACGCCGAGACCGCCGCCAAGCTGTCGGGCTCGCGCTTCACCGTGCTGCGCGGCCAGGTCGCCCGCCTGCACCGTGCCCTGGCCCAGTTCATGCTGGACCTGCACGCCGGCGAACACGGCTACGAAGAAACCAACGTGCCGCTGCTGGTCAACGCCGATTCGCTGCGTGGCACCGGCCAGCTGCCGAAGTTCGAGGACGACCTGTTCAAGACCGCCGTGGGCGATTCCACGCGCTACCTGATCCCGACCTCGGAAGTGCCGCTGACCAACCTGGTGCGTGACGAGATCGTCGACGCCGAGCGCCTGCCGCTGCGCGTGACCGCCCACTCGATGTGCTTCCGTGCCGAAGCTGGCAGCGGCGGCCGTGACGTGCGCGGCATGATCCGCCAGCACCAGTTCGAGAAGGTCGAGCTGGTGTCGATCTGCCGCCCGGAAGACAGCGACGCCGAGCACACCCGCATGACCCGCTGCGCCGAAGTGGTGCTGGAAAAGCTGGGCCTGCCGTACCGCAAGGTGCTGCTGTGCACCGGCGACATGGGCTTCTCGGCCATCAAGACCTACGACCTGGAAGTCTGGCTGCCCTCGCAGAACACCTACCGCGAGATTAGCTCGTGCTCCAACACCGGTGATTTCCAGGCCCGCCGCATGCAGGCCCGCTGGCGCAACCCGGCCACCGGCAAGCCGGAACTGGTGCACACCCTGAACGGCTCGGGCGTGGCCGTCGGCCGCGCGATGATCGCGGTGATGGAGAACTACCAGAACGCCGATGGCACCATCACCGTGCCGGACGTGCTGAGGCCCTACATGGGTGGCGTCGAAACCATCGGTTGAACCCGGTAGCGCCGGGCCATGCCCGGCGTTTTTGGGGTGGGGCATCCACGCATGGCGTGGATGAACCTCGCGATCACCCCAACGCCCGCACCTTTTCCAGCGGCACCCACCCGGGCTCGCCCGTCTCCGGCACGCACCACGCCCAGCCATTGAGCGTGCGCACCCCGCGCAGCACCTGCCCCGGGTCCACATCCAGCTCCCGCGCGCAGTAATCCTCCGTGGCAAACGCGCCACCCTGCGCATCGCGCCCGATCACCGGCGCCGGCACGAACCCCGGTTCCTGTCCCTCGGCCCGGCACAGAAACCAGTCCTCCCAGCCCTCAGGGCCCTCATAACGCTCGCCCACCACCAGCGCCTGCCCTCGGCGCAAGGTGATCGGGTGCGGAAACTCGCTGCGATGCGCAGCCATCACGATGTAATCCATGCCCACAGCCTACCGGCCCCACACAAAAAAAACGGCCCCGCAATGCGGAGCCGTTGGGGTGGGCCGGGATGGGGGAGGGGCTCCCGGCCCGCAATCAGCGCCCCCGACGAGGAGGGGGGAGGGCGCCGATCGCTGGAACGCAGTACTTACGCAGCCACTTCTTCGGCAGCGTGCGACGGCAGGGCCGCCAGCGCGCCGGCAATGGCGTCTTCGCGGTGCTTCGGCGAGTAGGCGATGCCCTCGGCACGCACAAATTCGACGTTGTCGATGCCCATGAAGGCGAACACCTGGCGCAGGAAGGGCTCCTGGAAGTCGGCCGGCGAATCGGTGTAGATGCCGCCACGGGCGCTTACCACGATCACGCGCTTGCCGCCGGCCAGGCCCACCGGGCCGTTCTCGGTGTACTTGAAGGTGCGGCCGGCGACGGCAACGCGGTCGATCCAGGCCTTCAGGGTGGACGGGATGCTGAAGTTGTACATCGGGGCGCCGATGACCAGGATGTCAGCGGCCAGGAACTGCTGCATCACCTGTTCCGCGTCGGTCGCCTCGGCGGCATCGACACCGGCCAGCGAGCTGCTGCGCAGATGAGGTACCGGATTGGCGTCAAGATCGCGATAATCGACCTGCAGGCCCTCGATCTGGTTCTTGAACTGGGCGACCACGGCAGCGGTGAGCTGGCGGGACACGGAATTGTCGCCAAGCACGCTGGCGTCGAGATGCAGAAGCTTCATGGCAGTCACCTATGTTCTGGAAGGGAGGGGCGGTGTTCGTCGCCGACGGAGAGAACGATAGGTTGTTGCACGGGCAGGATAAAGGTGATTCAATGCCACGAATTGTTCTAGATATGGAACTCGGGTATGCATGACCTGAATGACCTGTACTACTTCGCCATGGTCGTCGACCACGGCGGTTTCGCGGCCGCCGAACGCGCCCTGGGCATCCCCAAATCGCGCCTGAGCCGCCGTATCAGTCAGCTTGAGACCGACCTGGGCGTGCGTCTGCTGCAGCGTTCCACGCGCCGCTTCGCCGTTACCGACGTCGGCACCAGCGTGCACCGCCACGCACAGACCATGCTGGCCGAGGCCCAGGCCGCGCGCGAGGTGGTCGACCGCCTCAGCGCCGAGCCGCGCGGCGTCGTGCGTGCCAGCGTGCCCGTGTCGCTGGCGCAGATGCAGCTGCCCAAGCTGCTGCCCAAGTTCCTCGAGCAGTATCCCAAGGTCCGCCTGCAGCTGAACATCAGCAACCGCCGCGTGGACATCATCAATGAAGGCTACGACGTGGCCCTGCGCGTGCGTTCGCGCCTGGATGACGACGGCAGCCTGGTGATGCGCAGCTTCGGCCAGGTGCAGGAACTGCTGGTGGCCAGCCCGAAGTACCTGGACCGCGCCGGCCGCCCGAAGGACCCGGAAGAGCTGACCCAGCACGTCACCCTCAGCATCAGCGAAGACGAGGCGCGCCAGCGCTGGGAACTGCATGGCCCGGAAGGCGAAGTGCGCCGGGTGGACCTGCAGCCGCGCGTGGCCGGCTTCGACTTCCCGCTGCTGCAGAGCATGGTCAAGGACGGTTTCGGCATCACCATGCTGCCGGAAACCGTCTGCGCCGAAGCCGTTCGCAATGGCGAGCTGGAAGTGGTGCTGCCGGACTGGTCGCTGCCGCAGGGCGTGTGCCACGCCGTGTTCGCCTCGCGCCGCGGCCTGCTGCCGGCGGTGCGCGTGTTCATCGATTTCCTGGCTGAACACCTGCCGCCGCAGCTGGAGGCTTCGCGTCTGGATTGCGGTGGCGCGTGCGAGAAGGCCAAGGAGAAGATCAAGGCCAGTGCGCTGGGCGCGCTGGCGGTGGATGCGGGCTGAGGTTGTTGGTAGCGCCGGGCCACGCCCGGCGTCACGCCGCTCTTGGGCAAATCGCTCGTCCGTGCGAGAATGCGTGCCCGGCCAGCAGGCTGGGCCGATACGGAGAGATGGCCGAGCGGTTTAAGGCACCGGTCTTGAAAACCGGCGAAGGGTCAAACCTTCCGTGGGTTCGAATCCCACTCTCTCCGCCAAAGCACGCTTGATCCATCGATCCGGCCTGCGCGGGCAGCCACCCGCACGCTTCACGCCACGCTGATAGCGCTCCGGCAAGACTCATGCCCTCGACGGAAGAGGGATCTCGATGTCCATGCCATTTAAAGCGCAAGGCACCGGCGCGTTGTCGTTGTCCATCGCACTCGCCATGCTTGCCGGTTGCTCGCAGGATCGAAATGGTGATATCGGACAATCCCCCAGTGCCGGACCCGCTGCGGGAAGCCGCATGGCCGAGGCAGCCGCTGCCTCAGCAGAGGCTGCGGGCGCGGAGTCCGCCAGCGAGGTGCCGGAGTTTCCCATCATCCCGACCATCGTGGTGCCGCAGATTCTTGGCGTTACACCTGCGCAGCAGGCGCTGGAAGCTTCGTTGCAGTCGGTTCTCGACCCCATGGAAGGCATCACGGTGTCCCCGGCGCGCTGCGACACCGGCGGCAGTCTGATCAACGGTGCCGGCATTACGCGTATGGATGAGCAGGGAACACTCACGCGCAACAGTGAGGAAGGCCTGTTCAAGATCAATGCGGATGGCAGCGGCACTGCCAACTTCGAGGGTGGCTTGATCGAGGTCAACGCGGATGGAAGTGGCACGATCAATGGTCCTGCCGCCGGTAATGGCGGGGACAGTGCAATCATCCGCGTGCAGGCCGATGGCAGTGGCACCTACAACGGCCCGGCGGGCCTGATCCAGCTCGACGGCCAGGGCGGTGGCACCTGGAATGGTGACAAGGGCTTGATCACCAATACCGGCGACGGTGGCGGTACGTGGAACGGTCCCATGGGCCTGGTCCGCGTCAACCCTGACGGATCCGGAACCTGGAATAGCGATGCAGGCCTGATCGTCAACAACGGCGACGGTACAGGCACCATCGGTCCGCCGGCGCGCCCAGTAAAAATGCCGCGCATGCCGCGACTCCCGCCCGCTGGAAAATTCCCGCCGCTGAAAAAGTTTGCGCCCCCCGGTGCGCCTTGCGGCTACCTGATCACGTTGAATGATCGGGTCCTCTTCGATTTTGACAAGGCTACGATCCGCGCGGATGCGGCACAGCTGCTGGATACGCTGGCCTCCGCGCTGGCGCGGGTGAAAGACTCTCGCATGGAGGTTAGGGGGCATACCGATTCCAAAGGCGAGGATGCCTACAACCAGCAGCTTTCGGAGCGCCGTGCCCGAGCGGTGCAGGCTGCGTTGCGCGAACGGGGGACAACTCAGCAGATGGACGCTCGCGGCTTTGGCGAGCGCGAACCGGTTGCCCCCAACGAACTGGAGGGCAAAGACAACCCCAGTGGCCGCCAGCTCAATCGGCGCGTTGAGATTTTCGTCCGCACCTGATGGCCGGAGAATCATGAAATGAAGAATGCCGTAAGAAAGTCGCTCACGTTGGCTCTGGCCAGTGCGGTGCTGCTGACCTCACTTCCTGCGATGGCCGCAGCGGAGTTCAGCCTTGGCTATGATGTCGATCGCTTTCCTGCAAAGCAGCTGAGCCTTGCCTCCTGTCGCGCAGCGATTGCCAAAGGCGCAACGGCGCTGGGCTACACGACGCGCGTGGATCAGGACCAGAAGACGCTCACGGTACATGTCTCTGCACCGCGCGCCGAGGGTCGCTCGTTGATCGCTTACTGCATCGGCGCGGCGGACCAGACCGTGTTCGTCATCCAGGCATTCGACTACAGCGGCCCCGGTAACCCGGATGTCGAACGGGTCAAACAGCGGGTCGGCGCGGAGGTACGCAGGGCGGCGACCCGATGAGGCCGCACCGTGCGTCTCAGCCTCGCCGGTAGCGGTCTGGCTTGTTATGGCACAGCGGATAACTGGAGCAAGACCGGAACGCCCCATGCGGCCCATTGCGCTCCACAAACACCCCCACCTTGCACACCGGGCAGCGCTCCTCGTCGATGGCCGCACCTGAAATCCCGGTCACTTCCACAACCCCTTCCTCCACCAGCTCATCCAGGAAGGGCGAGTGCTTGCCCTGCAGGGTGAACATCACCACGCTTCGCCGCGCACGCGTCAGCGCCACATAGAACAACCGCCGCTCTTCGCTCAGCGGGTAGGTATCGCCATCGGGCATCGCCAGTGAAAGCACCGGGTCATCCGCGCGCAGGCTCGGGAATCCACGGTTCACCATGCCCGGCAGGATCACATAGTCCGCCTCTCGCCCCTTCGATCGATGGGCAGTCAGGAACTCAACTTCCATCGTGCTGCCAAACAGCGTCTTCCAGTCCGCAGGCAGCGCATTGCGATCCGCCCGATAACGCCCCAGCACGAAGACGCGAACGCGCCCATCGCGCCCCTGCGGCACCGCTCCGGACAACAACTGCTGATGCAGCGTGGCCAAGTACTGGCGCACACCGTCCTGCACTTCCTCGCGCCGGGTCATCTGGAAGGCCTGCAGCACCGGCCCAATGGCTGGCGTAGCCGAACGCACCGCCTTGGCAATCTGCGAAGGATTGCGGCTGATGAAGCGGCTGGAGATATCGCATAGTTCCTGCGGGCAGCGGAAGGTCTGCTCCAGCTTCAGCACCTGGGCGTGGCCCATCCATTCGCGGAAACCGGTCATCACCGAAACATCCGCACCGGCGAAGCGATTGATCGACTGCCAGTCATCGCCCACTGCAAACAGGTGGCGGCCCGGCTGGCTGACCAGCGCACGGCAGAGGCGGGCGCGGGCGCGCGAGGCGTCCTGGAATTCGTCGGCCATCACCAGGTCGTAGGGCGATTGGTAATGCCCCTGCTCCAGGATGCCAGCGGCCATGTTGAGCATGTCCTCAAAGTCGATGCCGCGCTCGTCTGCCAGCGCATTGTCCCAGGCCTGGAAGACCGGCGCTGCGATTTCCAGGAACCGCCGATGCCGTTCCTTGAACTGGTCCTCGGGCATCTGCTGCAGACGCGCGGCCAGATCGTCCAGCGTCAGGCAGTTGCTCTTGGCGTGGGCAATGAAGGTCCGCATCAGGCCGATCAGGTCGGCATCCGGCATGGGCTTTGCGCCCTCGGTGGGCAGCTCACGGTCGGGGTTCGGGTCCAGCTCGACATCGGAGTCGCTGAGTTTCTCCGCAAGATGTTCCAGCGCATGCCCGCTGCGCAGGCCAAACGACGTTGTCTCGACAAGCGCGGTGCCGCGCGCCACGTGCTGCTGGCGCTTCCAGTGCATGCCTTCAGCGTAATTGGCGAAATGCTTCGGCGGCTGGCCGTTGGCATCCAGCGCAAAGTGCTCGTGATACAGCGCTGCGTCCGGATAATAGAAGTCCGGCCGGTACTGGCGATGGGTATCGGTGGCGGTATCAAATTCGTAACGGCGCTCGTAGTCGTACGTCACGCCGTTGTAGAACAGCCAATCGGCGATGACACACTCTTCCAGGCTCTTCACCCGCTCGCCCTGCAGGGTGCGAATGTAGGGCGTGCCATCGCGGTCGTAGCCATCAGCCATCATCTCGGCGCCGAACGGCGGAAGGTCGCGCCCGAACACCAAGCGGAACATGTCCCACTGGGTACGGAAGTGGATCGAACGATCCTTCAGGTCGTCCACCAGCTCGGCCAGCTTGTTGAAGCCCAGCGTGGCGTCGATGGCCCATTCGAGAATATCGGGCTTGCGGCCGGTGGCCTTGCCGATGATGGCCAGGCCCAGCGCGTGGAAGGTGCGTGCCTCGACCACGGTGTCGCCCATGCCGAGCCGGTCGAAAGAGCGCTGCGCGCGCTCCTCCAGCTCCTTGGCCGCATCCTTGTTGAAGGCGAGCATGACGATCCGCTCGGGCTCAACGAACCCGCGATCGATGGCATAGGCGGCCTTGGCGACCATGGTGGAGGTCTTGCCGGAGCCGGCCGAGGCGACGACCTGCACGCAGTTGTCAAAGCAGATGACCGCGCGGGCCTGTTCCTCGGTCAGCGGTTTGCTCTCGACCCGGTCCAGGAAGTCCTTGGCCAGCACCAGCTCGCGTGTTGCCATGGTCGCATTGGCGTCGGCCCACACGGCGGGCCAATCCAGCTGCCAGTCGTGCAGGGCATCCAGCGCGGCCCGGTGGCTATGCGAATGCAGATCGTCGTGCATATCGTCATCGAGGAACAGCCGTTCCAGCTCGGCCGGTGGCAATGGCAGGGCGGGGCGCTTGGCCAGCAGCGTCTGCTGCTGCTCGTGCGTTATCCAGCGGCGGCCGGCGCTGCCGCGGTCAGTGAGGGCGTCGGCCTCGGCCAACCAGGACTGGATCTGCTCCAGAATGTCCTCGAACAGCGCTTTGCGCCCGCGCGTTGTGCGTGCGAAGAGCACCTGCTGGACAGCCGCCGACAACCGGGAAGCCTCGCGGTTGGGCAGGCCATCCACGGACAGCGTGTCGCCGTCATCGCTCTGCAGCGCAACCCGGGCCCAGAACAGGCCCGGAAGAACCCGCACGCGCTGGCCATCATCGACGTGCTGGCGGTACTGCCGCCCTTCAATCAGAAGCTCGACATGCTCGCCATCCAGCCGCAGCCGCCAGTCCGGCGAGCGGGTCACACGCTGGCCCCAGCCCGAGGGGCGCCATTCCATAGACATCCAGATACTGCCTTGCGTACGTCACTGGGCGTAAAGCGCCCTTACAGCTCCATGATAAGGGGGCTTGGTGCCGTGCGCAGACCTTCTGGGTAAGGCAGCCAGCGATGGCGTTGCACCACCGCTGGCCCGATCGCCGTCAGGCGTTCACATCCACCACGATTCGCCCGCGCACCTTGCCCGGGATGATCTGCTCGTACACATCCAGTACCTCGGCCAGGCCGATCAGCTGCACCGTGCTTTCCAGCTTCTGCGGGTCCAGATCGGTGGCGAGGCGATCCCATGCACGCTGGCGCACGTCCTGCGGGGCATTCACCGAATCGACGCCAGCCAGGGTCACGCTGCGCAGGATGAAGGGCAGCACGGAGCCGTGCAGCGCATCGCTCTGCGCCAGGCCGCAGGCCGCCACGGCGCCGCGGTACTTGGTTTCGGCAAGCGCGTTGACCAGGGTCGGGCCGCCGGCCACGTCCACCACGCCGGCCCAGCGCTCGGCGCTGATCGGCTTCTTGCGCGGCTCGGAAAGCTCCGCGCGGTCGATGATCTCCGCCGCGCCCAGGCTGTGCAGGTACTCGGCATGTTCCGGGCGGCCGGTGGCGGCCACCACGCGGTAGCCCAGCTTGGAAAGAATGGCCACGGCAATCGAGCCCACGCCGCCGTTGGCGCCGGTTACCAGCACATCGCCCTTCTCCGGGGTCACGCCCGCATCTTCCAGTGCCAGCACGCACAGCATGGCGGTATAGCCGGCGGTGCCGATGGCCATGGCATCGCGGGTGGTCAGGTTGCCCGGAATCTTGTTCAGCCACTCACCCCGCACGCGGGCGCGCTGGGCCAGGCCGCCGTGGTGGCCCATGCTCAGGTCCCAGCCATTGAGCACCACGCGGTCACCGGCTTTGAAACCGGCATTGCTGGATTCCAGCACCACGCCGGAAAGGTCGATGCCGGGAATGAGCGGAAACTTCTGGATGACCGGGCGCTCGTTGGTCAGCGCCAGCGCATCCTTGTAATTGAGGGTCGAATAATCAACCTGCACCAGGACATCGCCGTCCATCAGGTCGGCCTCGTCAAAATCCACCAGTTCGGTGGAAACACGGCCGTTCATCTTGCTGGAAAGCAATGCCTTGAACTTCATGGGGAGCCTCGCGTTCACTGGATGCGGCCATGCTAGGCTCGCACCGTTATTGCAACAAGAACGACGATTTTTCGTAGGTACTATGGTTTTCCGGAGTATGCATGCGTAGCAAGCGTTGGGACGGCAAGAGCGGCTGCGCCGTGGAAGTCACCCTCTCGGTAATGGGCGGGGTGTGGAAGCCGGTCATCCTGTTTCACCTGATGAAGCGTAAACGGCGCTTCATGGAATTGACCCGGCTGGTGCCCAACGCAACGCAGTCGATGCTGACCAGCCAGCTGCGCGAACTGGAGGCGGACGGCGTGCTGATCCGCCACGTCTATCCGGAAGTGCCGCCGAAGGTGGAATACGAGCTTTCCGAATTCGGACGCTCGCTGGTGCCCGTGCTGCTGGCCATGCGCGAGTGGGGCGAAACCTATCGCGGTTACCAGAGTACGCGCGAGGACAGCTGAGGGTGGAGAGCCTGGTGAAATTCCTGCTGCAACGGTCTATATGGCTACGCGCCTGTCATGAGGGAGGTAGCGAGGATGAGGGCACGTCCCCGGAGGTCACCACGATAGGCTTCAGTTCGCAATCATCGGCGTGTTGATTAAGGTAAAAAAGCACTGAATACACGCTTTTCTCCCTCGCGCTCTTTGTCCGGGTCGTCGGGCGTGTATTCAGAGAGAAGCACCTGATAGTACGTTCCCGTCTGCAATACCGGAACAAGTGCCGGGCCGGAGGCATAGGGTATGCACTTGTCAGGAGGGAGCGCAGGCTCGCGGACGTGCTCTTCCAAAACTTTCGTTGCCATACCGGGTAAAGGCCTCGCCCAACCTCGCTCATTGAAACGATGGCGATCTCAGGAGGCGCGGCCCGAGTCTCGCGCCTGTCAGCTACGCCATAGCACAGTCTGCCTTCGGATGTGCTTACTGAGGCCGCCTGGTACCGCCTGGGCGGTGGTGAGCAGCTGGCCACGACGGGTAGCAGCATCGCCCAAAGGGGCCATGACTGTTTGATCATAACGTACTGAGTCTTGCTCCGCGCCGCGGACACCATTGGTGGTGTGCTCATGCGGGGGGTGGCGAAGATGGGGGCACATTGCCGCAGATCACCATTACGGGCACCAAGGCGGTAGCATCGGCGGCTTGACGGAGATGGAAACAGGAGATGAATACACGCTTTTCTCCCTCACCCTTATTTTCTGGATTGCCCGGCGTGTACCCGGAGAGCATCACCTCGTAGTACGTTCCCCGCTGCAATGGCGGCGCTGGGGTCGGCCCCGAGGCATAAGGAATGCACTGGCTAGCAGGCAGGGCAGGTTCGGGAATGTGCTCTTCCCTGAACACACGCTCCCAGATCGGATAAAGGCCGTGCCCAACTTCGCTCACAGCGATTGAGGCGATCTCAGGCGGCGCAGATCGAGTCTCGCGAGTGTCAGGAACGCCAAAGCAAAGTCTGCCCCCGGATGCGCTGACCGTGGCATTCTGATAGCGCCCGGGCGGCGGTGAGCAGCTGGCAACCAGCGGTAGCAGCAGAGCGCAGAGGGGTAATGAATGTCTGATCATCGTGTCGTTTTTGGAAGATTACGCTTGTCGCGAGGCGATGCGAGGAATTGCGCAAGGGTGCGCTCCAATTTGGCGTGAATGTCATCCGTTGTTTGATACGCAGCGCTGCTCACTTTGCTGGCTGAGTCACGGAAGGCAACCAGGAAGTAGTCCGCGACGATCTCTCCTTGCGCCTCCATGTTGTAGTCGTGGAGCAGGCGAAGCTCATCAAGCTCATACTTGTAACTCATTCCCGGCCGAGGGCCGCGGATCAGCTTTACGTTGTAACCCAGCTGATACTGCCAGACATGCGTCATCTCATGGATGAAGAGCTTCTGGAGCTCAAGGTTCTCAATAGAGTAGTCGCGGCGATATATGCCTTTCGGAAAATAGATCTCGCCATTGGGCGCAACCACAGTGTCCTTCGGCTGCATTCCCAGAAGCATCCAGTAGCCATGGTTGTGAATCCTTACCGAGCTGTAGTCGATCGCATCGCCGAATACCAGTTGTGCCATCTCGATCTCGCCCTGCGTCAGGACGCGCTCATGGCGTGGCACCGTCACCGGTACGACTGACGTTCCTATGGTGGCAGAGGTGGTAATCACACCATCAATATCGAAGATCTCTGCGTAATCGTCCCCGGCCAGCAAGGTGCGTTCGCAACAGCCGCTGGAGACGCTGGGTGGGTGCAGCGCTGCGCGCACCACAGCCACGCTTTCGTGGGTTGATACGCGTGAGGTCTCGCCTAGCGTATTGGTTGTGCCCGAGAAAGTCTGGCCGTTCGCCAGGTGCAGGGTGTAGGGAATTTCCCGCAAGGGCGTGCCTTGGAAGCCCGTGAAGCGGATGGCCTGGTCGAACGGAAGGCTCTGATCGCTGACGACGGGTGTGGCGGCTTGCTGTACGCCAGCCGCGGTTGCGTTCGCAGTGCGGTCTGTGGTGGCAGCGTTTGATACGTAAACCCTGAGCTGTTTGTTGGACATCAGTCTGCAACCACACGCGAGCGCGCATCCATGCAGCGCAACAGGATGACCATCGATGATGATCGTGCTGTCACCTTCTATGATTTCAAACACGCCTTTGTGTTTCTTGGGACACGTCGCCTTGTCACCCACCCGTGCGACACCTTTGCCGTCGATGACGGTGTAGTTCGACGCCGTGATCACATGCCCTCCGCTGGAGGTAGGATCTCCCTCCACAATCCAGTGCCGTGCCATGAATGTCTTCCACCGGTGATTGGATTGCAGAATCCAACGTGCTCTGAAGGTGCTTCGAGTGTCTTTTGCGACAGGCCGGGCAGAATGCAGCTGTACCAGACGATTGCCGCTTCAAAGAAAGCGAAACACTAGGTCCTCTGGCCGAATCAGCTGGGTGAAGTAGAGGCTGTTGCGACATAAGACCGGCTCAGAGCGCAACGGCTTCCAGGATGGCGGAGTGTCTGGCGTGTCGCATTCCACTCTCCAGAATCAGTCGCGCCCAGCTGATTTGCAGGCCGAGGATCCTGTCGGTGCGGGCATCTTGGGGGTAACTCGCCATCTCATGACGCAAGCGGCTCAACTACAGCTGGGTAGGCAGTTTCCCTGCTTTTAAGGGGCCAAACAGTGTGTCAATCATCGCCCTGGCAAGGCACTCGCCCTGGCCGGGATTGGCGTCCCGAACTTACGTACCGCTACCGGTCGTGCTTGCAGCTCCTGCTGCAGTCCCGACAATGCACCGCATTGCCAGTTCATGGCGGACGATGCGTGGGGTTCTTTCGATCCGCCGGCTTTAGCGGTACGTATCCGGCACGCCAACCCGCACCGTCCGCCACCTTGCATCTGCAGGTGGCCACACCGTGAGGTTGCCGCCATGTCTGACCGTCTTCCCGACTATCCCCGCGTGCACGCGCTGCTCGGCGCAGCCCTGCGCGATCTTCCCAATGCTGTGGCCGAAACGCTTGAGGATGCCCTCTGCGAGTCCGCCGAGGGCGCGCCATCATCCGCGTTCTTTGCACACCTCAAAGGCCATGGAAAAAACCTGCGCGCCGATGGCGAGGCGTGGACCGAAACCCGTCTCAGCCCCGGGCGGGCATTCGATCTGGCTCTGGCGACCCGCAGCGCTTCGGGCATCACCGCGTTGACCGCCGTACTGCACGCCGCGCATGTAGCGCGGGAAAGCGATGACCCCGCGTGTTGCCCCTCCGCGGCGGTGATTGAAGGGCTGTTCAATGCCTGCCAGATGCTGTCGCTGCAGGTGGAGCGCAGCCTGGTGCCGTGAAGGTTGGGACGCCGTTCCTGTCTCGTTGACACCCGGTTCCCTATAGTGGCCCCGGAACCCTGCTATGGAATGGCCATGCACGTGATGTCCCCCGGCCGCTGCCTGGCACTGGCACTTGCTGTCGCAGTAAGTGCCAGTGCATGCGCACGGCCGCCGTCCAACGAACACGAAAGGAATCCTGCCATGTCGGGCGCAACCCAGACCGGCCGTACCCTCAATGGGCATACCTACACCGACGCACCGGTGGATGTGAAACTCGGTCCGACGACGTTCCGGTTTCCCGCCAATTATCTGGACAGCCAGATCGCGCCCTGGCCGGGCGAGGGCGTTAGCCTGGTGATTGAATGGCCGGATATGAAGCCGACGGCGCCAGGTGCGCGGGCCGATCCACGCACAAACGATTTTCGAAAGGAGATCAAAGTCCTCATTGACTACGTCGACCGTGTGCCCATCCAAACAGTGTTGGCACGGTACTCGGGCGACGAGGCCCGTGCGGACGGCGATTCGGTGGAGCACGGTGATCCTGCTGCCAGGCTTGATCTGCGTATCGCGCAGCCTGAAACCCTGGGCTTGATTCCGTACGCCATCGATGAAGAAAAGATGGCCGTGTATTCAGAACGATACCAGGCTCGCTATGGCAGGCCGGCACCGCGGAACCCGGCTTACGAAGGTGACTGGTACGTGGTCCGTGATGCACAGGCTCGCCTGACCACCTTCATCAAGTGCGACAGCAGTAAGCACAGTGCGGATGGCCTGCGTGTGCAAGGCAGCGAGATCACGGACATGCCTGGATCTACAGTAGCAGGGTGTACGCACTACTTCGTGGATGACGAGAGCAAGCTCTCGATCATGCTCAGCTATAACAGGGTGTTTCTGCAGGATTGGAAACGCATGGAGAGTGCCGTGAGGCGTGTCCTTGCGGAAAGCAAGGTGAAGTAATTCGTTGCCTACAGGGAGGCAGGCGTGAGTGGATTGAGCCAAAAGAATCTGGAAATCCTCGGAAGTTACGCCAGGTCCGGGAATCGCGAGCTTTACTGGAACTATCTGTCGCAGCTGGAGGGGGCCGACGGCTACGGGACGCTGGCACTTGGAGTGGTGCGCAATGACAGCCTGCCTGGACGTGTGGCCAATAGTTACGCGCAGAGCCACGCGTCGCACCAGCACGACAATGGCTCCCGCCACCCCAACGCGAATCTGAGCGAGCGGGAATGGGAGTCTTTTGGGCAGACCCTGATCATGCAGGACCTCGAGCGCAGGCAGCGCTGGTTCGACCTGAAACGCCCGGATCTTGCCTTGAACCTGCCGGGCAGGGACGTGATGCTGTCACATGATCGTGCCTTCGAGCATCACAGGCTTGATCCAAACTGCTGGACCCCGCGCGTGCTGCTGCAGGCTGCACTTGCCAAGGAGGGTCCGCAGAAGATGGAGCAGATCTGGACCGGCATGCTCAACAACGACTACCGAGGCATCACGCGCGCCTGGGATACCAGTATCGATGCCGTAACGCAGATGGGCAAATGGAAGGGCGGTCGCTATGTGCTCACGTTGACGGCGCATGAAGCCGTCCAAGCCCTTGAAGGTCGCTCGTCGGTCGACCCAAACGTGATTGGCGGCAACAGCCACTACGCCATGTACTTCGAGGGGGAGAAGAAATGGACCAATGTCAGCGCCGGTGGTGGCCATGTGACGATGAGCGAGATCACCGATCCCGCACGCATTGCTGAACTCAATGATGCGCGCGAGGTGCGTCTGGAGCGCCAGCAGAAGGCCACCCAGTTCCATGCAGACGATACGTTCCGCACGATCACCCGCAGCCCTCTCACAGCGTCGGTCGACGATCTGCCGGACCCCCGCCTCGCCCCGACCCGGTTGGCCGATATCGGCCCGGGCCATGCCGAGTACGGTCTGCTGCAGCAGGTCAGGCAGGGCGTGGCGGTTCTGGATGCGCAGCCAGGGCGCACGCATGATGAAAGCAGCGAGCGCCTGACCGCCAGCGTGATGGCGCTGGCGCGCCAGCACAACCTGGAGCGGGCCGACCACGTGATGTTGAGCGCGCAGACGAGCGACAACCCTGCCGGCCGCAACGTATTTGTGGTGCAGGGCGAGCCAAACGATCCCGCGCACCTGCGCGCGTCGATGCCGACAGATCTCGCGGTGCAGACACCGGTCGAGCAGTCGCTGCAGCGCCTGCAGGTGGCCAGCGTGAACCGCGAGCAGAGCCAGGTGCAGCGCCAGCAGCAGGAGGTGGACCTGCAGACACGGGACAACCCATCCATGCGCATGGGCTAGGGGGCATGACGACGTAACCGAAGCCTCACGCCGCCTTTGCAACTCCGCGTGCGGCCATTGCTAAGTTCGCTTGCAACCCATTCAAGGAATTCAGCAATGACCCGGAAGTCCCCGCTTGTCCTGCTCGGCCTCTGCCTTTCCCCGGCGCTGGCCTTCGCCCAATCCGACCGCCAGGTGGCCGAAGACATGGTCACTCGTGCCGCCAACGTCTGCCCCGGGCACAGCACCGAGCGCACTGCGCCTATCGTGAAGAAGGTGCCGGTGGGCGCGCTGCGGGTGATGCTCGACCGCGGCCTGGTGATGTGCCCGGACCGCCGGCTGGATGCTTCGGCGCCGGCTGTGTTCTACGGGCGTGTAGGCGTGTTCGGCTGGAACCCGGAAGTGCCCGCGGCTGCGACGGTCGTCGTGGCGAAGATCGACCAGATGACCCGCAAGGATGAGTACCCGGTGGAGACGCTGGTGTGGGATGCGAAGGGGACGGCATTGACCCAGCAGACCGTGCCGGCGTTCGAACCGCGGCCGGGTGCGGCGGTGTTGTACAAGGTGCGTTGATCTATCAGCGCTGCAGGGCCGGTAGATGCCCGCCTTGGTGGGCGCCTCGGCTTCCGCGCGCGGTGACGGCACCGTGCCCACCAAGGTGGGCACCTACCAGAGCGGTATGAGGTGTGCGGCCGACACCTTCAGATCCGCAGCGTAAGCACCGTGCCAGCGCCATCGGAACTGGTGACGCTCAGCGTGCCGCCGTGGGCCTTGGCGATCTGCGAGGCGATGTACAGGCCGAGCCCGAGCCCGGCATCCAGGCGCCGCTCCTGCGGCCGCGAGAACGGCTCGAACATCTGTGCCAGCTGCGCCGCAGGAATGACACCCTGATTGGCGACGCTGATCTCGATGCCGGCGCCGGTATCGCGTCCACGCACCCGGATCGGCTGATCAGGCGTCCCGTGCACGGCGGCATTGATAACCAGGTTTGCCAGCAACTGGCACAGCCGCGCCGCGTCGCACATGAACGTCGATGGCAGCTGCAGATCGACCTCGCAGACGCGCTGCGGATACGGGCGCATCGCCTCGCGGCAGGCCATGGCGAGGATGCCGGACAGGTCCGACCAAGGTTCCAGCTTCAGCGCGATGCCAGGGCCGAGGCGGCCCCGTGCGAAATCCAGGGTGACATCGATCAGCTCGGCGATGCGGTCGGCACTGTCGTTGATATGGCCCAGCACCTTCTGCTGCGAATCGGTCAGCGCGCCAAAGCCCAGCAGATCGACACCCGCGCGGATGGCCTGCACAGGGTTGCGCAGGTCGTGCGCCAGAACGCCGATGAACTCCTCGCGCTGCTTGGCCACCCGCTGCAGCTCGGCATTGGACTGCTCGAACTCAATGAGTTGCCGGCTGACCGACGCGCCGTGCGCCTTCAGGTCATCGATCGTGCGGGTATCGGCATCGTGGCAGCGGATGGCATCGATCTGCGCCGCTACCATCTCAGCCAGTGCGCCCAGCGACTGTACCCGCTCCTGGTCCAGCGGCCGCGGCTCTGGGTCCAGCGTGCACAGGGTGCCAAAGATGGAGCCGTCTTCAAGCAGCAGTGGCACGGAGATGAAGCTGCGGAAGCCATACAGCCCAGGCAGAGGGCTGCACTTGTACTCAGGATGCGCCAGGAAATCACTGAACCAGATCGGCGTGCGGGTTGCGCGCACGTCCTTGCAGAAGGTCTGGTTCACGTCGAGAGGCATGCCGCTGGAGATACCCAGGCCTGCGCTGTCGATGCTCTGGATGGACCGCGCGGACGTGTCGGTCACCTCAGCCACCAGTGCCACCCGCATGCCGGTCAACGCGCATGCCAGGTCCAGCGAGGGCCGGAAATCGATTCGAGTAGGCATGGCGGATCCGGGCAGACTGCGGTGTGCAGCCAGTATAGCGAGCGCTACCGTAGTTTCATCACGCCTTCGCGGCTGCATCTTCACACTTCAGCCCCTTTCCAGACCGCAAGGCATGCCGTGATCAGCAGTACGCTCCTCCAGACCTTCCCCGCGTCCTGCCAGGCTGACGCCCGGATGCTGCGCACCCGGTTCGGCCAGGCGGACACCTACGTGGGCTGCTGCGTGACCGGCATCGTGCATGGCCGACCGGTATTTGACCTGGCCGGCGAGCAGATGCTGGATGCGCTGTTCGAGCGCGCCGGGCAGGTGAAGGTGGTGGTGTTTGGCAGCGCCTTCGAGTGCCCCATCCGTTTCCATCAGGAGCTGCAGCAGGTGCCGGCCGATACCGCACTGTGCTTCGCCTTTGGCGATGCCGCAGCGCTGGAGGAGGCGTTGCCGCTGCTGCGCCCGCAGTACACCGGCGGGGTGCTGGAGCGCTGCGGCTCGCTCGAGGGTGTTGGCGTGGCTGAACTGGTGGCCGCACGCGCTGCGTAACCGCGCGCAGAGGCAGTCGAGCAAGCTCGACTCTACCTGGTCGGAAGCGCCGTCCCGAAGCGTTCGTTGAACGCTTCAGCTGTCATCGGGCGGGCCAACGCGAAGCCCTGGATTTCATCGCAGCCCAGTGCCTGCAGCCGTGCAACCTGCTCGGCACTCTCCACGCCTTCGGCCACTGCCGCATACCCCAGCCGCTGCGCCAGGCCGATGATCGCTTCCACCTTCAGCGCGGCACGGGGGTCCACGCACAACCGGTCGATCACCGTCTTGTCCAGCTTGAGCGTGCTGATCGGCAGCTCGGTGAGGTAGCCGAAGTTGCTGTAGCCGCTGCCGAAATCATCCACGGCGATGCGCAGCCCGGCGGCGGCCATCTGCCGCAGCTGCTGGCCGGCGGGAGAGTCCACGCGCAGCCACTGGCTCTCGGTGATCTCCACTTCGATGTCCACGCAGGAAAGCCCTTTCTGTTCGATCGCGCGGATCAGCCGCAGCGCCGCGTCTTCCTCGGCCATGTCGCGGGCCGAGTAGTTGATCGACAGCGTCAGGCCGATGCCCGCCGCGCGCCAGGCCGCACACTGGTCCAGCGCCTGGTCGATCACCCAGCGGGTGATGCCCTGCATGACCGCCGTGCGTTCGAACACCGGGATGAACTCGGCCGGGCTGACCGCGCCCAGCTGCGGGTGGTTCCAGCGGATCAGCACCTCGGCCGCCACCGGCGTCAGGTCCGAGGCGCGGAAACGCGGCTGGTAGACCAGGTGGAACTGCTTTTCCTGCAGTGCCTCGCGTGCGTCGGTGGCCAAGCGATAGCCCCGCCGCGTGCGCGCATCGCGGGTCTCGGAATACCAGCGGAACACCGAGCGGCTGTTGATCGCGGCGTTCAGCCCCACCAGCATGCGGCGGATGGCCTCGTCGGCGTTGTGCTGGCCCAGGGTGATGCCGCAGATGCCGGCATGGAACGAGGGTGCCATCGGCACCTGCGCGGCCATCATCGGCCGGGTCAGTCGCTCCTGCAGTTCGCCGATCAGATCTTCGACCGCCTTGGACGACGACAGCTCCACCACGAACGCAAACCGCGCCACACCGACGTGGTAGACCTCGGCCATGCCGTCGAGCGCCACGCAGAGCCGCACGCCGATACGACGGATCAGGGTTTCCAGCGGTGCCATTCCCAGCACCTGGCCGGCCTCGGTGGCGGTGGTCGCATCGAAGACATCAATCAGCACCGCATGCAGGAAGGTGTCCGGTTCGCGCTCTGCATGGGCGGCGAAATCCAGGGCGAACTGGTGCCGGTCAGGCAGGCCGCTGACCGGATCGCGGCGGCCCGTCAGGGCACGCAGCTCCAATTCGTTCATCGCAGCGCTGGCCAGGGTCTGCAGCTGGCGTCGCTCGGCTTCGGAAAACTGCCGGGGCGCATCGTCCATGATGCAGAACGCACCGATGGCCACGCCGTTGCGCGCAACCAGTGGCGCGCCTGCATAGAAGCGAAGCTGCGCTGGACCGGTCACCAGCGGATTGCTGGCGTGGCGTGGGTGCGCGCGCAGATCATCGATGACCAGCGTATGGGGCGAACCAATCGTCGAGGCGCAGATTGAATCGCGGATATGGGTCTGGGTGGTGGCCAGCCCCTTGCGCGAGACCAGCCGCTGGCGATCGACCTCCAGCAGCGAAACGAACGCAACGGGCACGTTGAAGGTGTGGGTGGCCAGCTCGGTGAGGTTGTCGAGGGCTGCACCGGAGACGGCGCCGAGGGCGTTGAGCCCGGCCAGGGTGGAGAGGCGTTCTTGTTCGGGGGAGGGCATCAGGACCACATCAGAACGTACAGGGGGGCTGCACAGGCGAAGCGACCGCAGCAGCGCAACCCACCATGGCGCGCTGCTGCTACCGGGGGAAGGGGCGCAGGCTGCTGCGTTCTGAATGCTTCAGGCCTGCCGCGCGATGGTAGTGCGCGGCAGATGCGGGCGGTGTGAGCGCCCGCCATGGCCCATGCCCCTCAGGCCGCGCGCCTGAGGGCGGGGGTTGCCTGGGCCGAGACCCGGAACACGGCCGCCGCCTGGTCCAGGTCTGCCGCCTGTCCCGCCATCGCGCGGGCCGCCGCGCTGGCTTCCTCCACCAGTGCGGCGTTCTGCTGGGTGGCCTCGTCCATCTGCGCGATGGTCTGGTTGACCTGCTCGATGCCGGCCGCCTGCTCGACGCTGGCCTGGGCAATCTGCTGCACCAGATGCCCGGTCTGGCCCGCGGCATCGGTCAACTGGCCGATGGCGGCCTCGGTCTGGCGGGCGATGCCGATGCCGGCCTCGACCCTGCCGGTGGATTCATCGATCAATGCCTTGATGTCCTTGGCCGAGGCTGCTGCGCGCTGTGCCAGCGTGCGCACCTCGCTGGCCACCACCGCAAAGCCGCGCCCCTGCTCGCCGGCGCGCGCCGCTTCGACCGCGGCGTTGAGGGCGAGGATGTTGGTCTGGAACGCGATGCCGTCGATCAGGCTGACCATTTCGCCGATGCGCAGCGACGAAGCATTGATCTGCCCCATCACCCGAACCACGTCCTGCACCGCCTGGGCGGTCTGCTGCAGGGCTTCGCCGGCGCTGCGCGAGGCCGCATCGGCCTGCTGTGCGTGTTCGGCATTCTGGCGTACGGTGGAGGTCAACTCTTCCATCGAGGCCGCGGTCTCTTCCAGGTTCGCGGCCTGGCTTTCCGTACGCCGTGACAGGTCGGCGTTGCCCGCGGCAATCTCATCGGACGCGCTGGCGATCGAGCCGGAGGCGTCCTGGATGCGGCGGATGATGGCCGCCAGATTCTCAGCAGTCCGGTTGGTGTCGCGCTGCATGGTAGCGAACACACCCTGGAAGTCGCCCTCGATACGGCGGGTCAGATCCCCTTCGGCCATGGCACCCAGCACCTTGGACAACGCGCCGAGGCTGCCGTCAGCGGTGGCCATCAGGCGGTTGAGGTCTTCAATCATGCGGCGGAAATCGTGACGGTAGGCCGTGGCATCGCCACGCACGCTGAAATCGCCGGCCGCTGCCGCCGTCGCCAGACGCTGGATATCCTGATTGATCGCATGCAGGCTGGCCTTGGCCGCATCCATCGATTCGTGCAAGATCGCGCGGCTGCCCGGCAGGCGTCGTGCGTCCCGGCTCAGGTCACCCTGCGCGTACTGGTTCAGCACGTCGATGGCATCGACGATCGCATCCAGGTGCTCGAACACCATCGTGTTCATGCCCTGCGCCAGTTCGCCGTAGACGCCGGGGAAATCCACCGGCATGCGGTGGCTGATGTCCTCGGCGGCATGCTTGCCGATCATCAGCTGGGTCTGCTGCGAGAAGCGCTGCAGCAGGCCGACCATGCTGTCGGTGGCCCGCAGCATCTGGCCCACTTCATCGGGGTTGTCATCCTAGTGGCGGACGCTGAGGTCGCCGCGGGTGACCGCATTGATCGACGCCTGCACCTGGGCCAGCGGGCGGGTCAGGCTACGCGAGATCAACCACGCCGCGATGATGCCCAGGCCCAGGCTGAGGATGCCGAACAGGCTGAGCAGTGCCGTGGTCCTGGCTGCCAGCGCCTGCATGTCCCGGGCGGCTTCTTCCACCAGTTTCTGCTGCAGATCGGCGAACTCGGCGAGCGCCGCGTTCCAGTCGGCAGCCGCAGGGCCAGCGCGGTTCAGCAGCTCGGTGCTGGCGGCATCGAAGTCGCCGGCCTGCATTGCTGCATCCAGGTCGCGGTTGAGTGCGACGGTGGCCTGCTGCTTCTGCGCGACCTTGCCGCGCATCGATTCTGCCAGCGGGCTGGTGGCAGGGCGTTCGGTGAAGTGGGCCCAGATCTTGTCATACCGTGCCGACATGGCATGCGCCTTCGCCAGATCGGCCTCAAGGCCCTGGCCGCGCTTGATCAGCATGTCGCGGCGCAGGAGCAGCAGCTCCTTGTTGATGATGAGCATGTCGTACAGCTCGCCCATGCGGGTCACGCGCACGTTCACCGCGTTGTCGAACTGTTGGCGCTGCTGGTAGTTGCTGTGCAGGGCGATCGCAAGAATGGTGGCGATCAGAAGAAGCAGGATGGAAAAGCCCGCGGTGAGGCGGGTGCCAACCTTGAAGCGGCGCAGCGTGGACATTTTGTGAAATCCGGTAGTGGTTGTAGGCCCGACTGCCGGGCGTGTCTGCACAGGAGAGAGTCCCGGCAAGCAGTACAACGGTAGCGGCGGCGCAGGCTGAAGCTTTAGCGCCATGGTTCGGATTTTTTCTGGAAGCGCCTGCGGATCAGGCGATGCAGAGCACGAAGACCGCCGACAGCGCGAGCATCAGCACGAACACCCGCCGGCTCAGGGCCAGGCAGGCGAGGCCCGCGGCCAATGCCCAGGCGCCCAGCAGGACGCAGGCCAGCAGCCACAGGCCCATGCCCATCAGCGAGCCGGACACCACGCCGGACATCGCCAGTGCTTTGAACAGGCCCACGCCCAGCACGCTGCCCAGCATTCCTGCCTGCAAGGCGACGGCATCATGGCGGGCAGGGGCAGGGCGTTGATACATGGGCTGCACTGTGCAGCAAGCCACATCCACGCCATGTGTTTTTTGCGGTTCAGCGAAGGAGGGGGAGGGGTCGGATCCTGAGGTATCCCCACGTTTTCCTCAGGCAGAGCAATGGCTTACGCAACCGGCTCTGGAAACAAGTGCGCGCATGCCGCAGCCTTCAAGGTGACTAAACCAAAAGAAGAATGCGGTCATGCGCGCCAGCCAAGTATTG
>JAAIGF010277979.1_pt1 | contig 28076 bp, 26 predicted proteins | sample 6487441 | NCBI WGS metagenome assembly JAAIGF01 (sample SAMN13974129, study PRJNA590717) | phyllosphere metagenome | biome: pepper field; feature: multiple bacterial spot infested pepper fields; material: pepper leaves; isolation source: leaves from pepper fields | host: Capsicum annuum ... | reverse complement strand
GTGCGCCGCGAAGTGGGCATGGTGTTCCAGCACTTCAACCTCTTCCCACACCTGACGATCCTTGAGAACTGCACGCTGGCGCCGATCTGGGTTCGCAAGATGCCCAAGAAGGATGCCGAAGAAATCGCGATGCACTACCTCAAGCGCGTCAAGATTCCAGAGCAGGCGCACAAGTATCCGGGTCAGCTTTCCGGCGGTCAGCAGCAGCGCGTGGCCATTGCCCGCTCGCTCTGCATGAAGCCGAAGATCATGCTGTTCGATGAGCCGACCTCGGCGCTCGACCCGGAAATGGTCAAGGAAGTTCTGGATACGATGGTAAGCCTTGCCGAAGACGGCATGACCATGCTGTGCGTTACCCACGAAATGGGCTTCGCCCGCCAGGTCGCCAACCGCGTGATTTTCATGGATCAGGGCCAGATCGTGGAGCAGAATGCTCCGCAGGAGTTCTTCGACAATCCGCAGCATGAGCGCACCAGGCTCTTCCTTAGCCAGATTCTCCACTAGGATTTGGTGATTCCTGAAACAAAAAACCCGCCGGGCGACCGGCGGGTTTTCTTTTGGTTGGATTGTGCGGGCTCTTAGCGCGACATCAGCGTCATCGCCTTCATCGAATCCAGCAGCGTGCGTGTCACGCCGCCGAACAGCATTTCCCACCAACGCGAATGGCCGTAAGCGCCCATCACCAGCAGGTCGATGCTGTTTTCTGCGAGATGGTTTTCAATAGCCTTGTGAGGCGCTACGCCTTCGATCTTCTCCTGCGATGTGACCGTAACGTTCACGCCATGTCGGGCAAGAGTGGCGGCGATTTTCGAGCCAGCAAGTGCTGCCGTCCGGGAATCATTGTCTTCCATATCCACCGAGAAGACTTCCACGCTTTCCGCTGCCTGCAGAAAGGGCAGGGCGTCGAATGTGGCGCGCGTCACCTCGCGTGAGCCGTTCCACGCGATCAGCACGCGGCGGATCGGTTTCGGCTCCGTCAGAATATGCGGAACCAGCAAAACGGGGCGACCGCTCTCGTAGAGGAAGTTATCGAGATCCGCGCGGCTGTCCGAAAGTGCTGAGAATTCATGCTGTCGCGCCACGATCAGATCGGCGCAACGGGCGCTCTGGATCGATGATTTGGAGGAGTAACCAACAGAAGAGGTGAAGCTGCGCCATTCGCTGGAAATGCCGTTTGCCGACATGCTATCGGCGAAAATCTTTCCGGCCTCGGTCGTTTCCTTGTGCGCCACATCCTGCACGGCCTGAACCGTTGCCGGGTCCGGCATCTCCATAGGTGCCACAAGCGGCACGGCGGCCAGTGTCTCCATGTGGAGACCGACGACATGAGAGGAGAACTGGTTGGCAAGCGCGACCACGAATTTGTCCATCTTGCGTGTGTTTTCAGCTGTGTCGATAACCGCGAGAATTGTTCTGTAGCCCATGGTCATTCTCCTTATGACGCATCATTGATACGGGCAGCATGGGGTTGCCTGCCACCCATTGCCTTGATCCTTATCAAGACAGGCATCTGCATCTGCTAAAACGTATTGCGCGCAAAGGAGTTCACGCAATCTTTGAAGAAGCCTTCTCCCGTGCGATATTTTCGATCATGGCAGTGACGTCCTTTGCTGCCGCGTTCAGCAATTCGCCGTCGCGCGCCCGCACCACGATCTCGGTGGAAAAGCGCTGTCCGTCATATTTGGGGTAAGAGCCGATGCTCGTCTGCGGATGCGCTTTCTGGATTTCGCTGAGCGGCGTTCCGATGTCTCCCTCGCCATAGGGCGAACGGACGGACTGGGACATCATTTTGGTGCCGGTGCGCAGAGTCGGGACAACATTATCCAGCATCGCCTGAAACACCTGCGGCACGCCTGCCATCACATAGACGTTCTCAACGATGAAGCCCGGCGCGACCGAGACCGGATTGACGATGTGTTTCGCCCCGCGGGGCATGCGTGCCATGCGCTTGCGTGCCTCGGTGAACTCCATTTCACGCGTGCGATACATGTCGCCCAGAATGCGCAAGGCATCCGCATCATGCTCGCAGGGCAAGCCGAAGGCGACAGAGACGGCATTCGCCGTGATATCGTCATGGGTCGGCCCAATGCCACCGGACGTAAAGACATAGTCATAGCGCGCGCGAAGAGCGTTCAGCGCCTCCACGATTGCCGGTTCATCATCCGCAACGATCCGTACCTCTTTCAGGTCGATGCCCGACATGGTCATCACATCGGCCAGATGCCCGATATTCTTATCCTTCGTGCGGCCTGATAATAGCTCATCGCCGATGGCAAGCATGGCGGCGGTAACGGGAGAGGAAGAGGGCGTGGACATGGGCAAAACTCACTGTCGATTTGCCCCGACGTTAGAGCGTTTCAATATGAAAGGGAAGCGCTCTACCCGGGCATCGTTCGCTAATCGAGAACGGAGCGTGCTGGGCCTATATGCTCGCATTTCCGCAACTCCTTTGTTAGGTTTCCGTTACATGGTGGGTTCATAGTCCCGCCCGCAACCTGCAACTCGAAAACAAACCATGAGGAAAAATCTAAAATGGCAAAAGTTCTGGTGCTCTATTACTCGTCTTACGGTCATGTAGAAACAATGGCTTACGCCGTTGCGGAAGGAGCCAAATCCGCGGGTGCGGATGTGGTGGTGAAGAGAGTTCCCGAACTGGTGCCGGAAGAGGTGGCGAAATCCTCGCACTTCAAGCTGGATCAACCCGCGCCGATTGCGACCATTGACGAGCTTTCCGAATATGACGCGATCATCGTCGGTGCAGGCACGCGCTTCGGCACGATGGCATCGCAGATGCGCAATTTCTGGGATCAGACCGGCGGGCATTGGTTCAATGGCAAGCTGGTCGGAAAGGTCGGCTCTGCCTTCACGTCTACAGCCACGCAGCATGGCGGTCAGGAATCGACCATTCTCAGCTTCATCCCGACTTTCCTTCACCACGGCATGGTCGTGGCCGGCCTGCCTTACGCGTTTCAGGGTCAGATGGGTGTGGATGAAATCAAGGGCGGCTCGCCTTACGGCGCATCCACGATCACCGATGGCGATGGCTCGCGCCAGCCTTCTGCGGTTGAGCTTGAAGGTGCGAAATATCAGGGCGCTCACGTTGCCAAGCTTGCAGCGAAACTCTCGGCTTGAAATCGAGTGTTGGCAGAAACGCAAATGCGGCCCGAATGGGCCGCATTTTTGCATCCGCCAATCAAGGGCGGCGTGAATGTCAATTGATGCAATAGCGCCTCAAACTGGCGGGTTGACCATCATAAGGCAGGTCACAACCACGAAGCCCAGAAGCGAAATTTCCAGCAAGCTGTTCAGGCCATCACGCATGTCTTTACCCTCCAAGTTTCCGTGCATTAGAAACGTGGAGAGCCTAACGTGGTTCCGCGACATGCATATGAATCTTAATGCAAAGTAAAGTCGAGGTTCGAGACCTCCGGGCAAACTCAGCCGGTGATGACGAACGCAATCACCAGATGGCCGATGATGCCGATGCAAAGGCACGTCATCAAAAACAGGAGGAGGGGCTTTTTCATGGAGATTTCTAACTCTTTGCTCAGCATATAAGCGGTCGTCTTACACCCGCTTGCCCGCGTCGTTAAGTCGTAATGTCCGCTTGCGTCATTATGCCTTGAAATCAAGGCCCGCTTCCATTGCCGCAGCTACAAAGGCTTTGCGTGCATCTTCCGGTTTCTTCTTGCCCGAACCGACGGCGGCGCAGACCAGCAATGCCTGATCCAGCGCATCGCCATCTTCCACCGGCCAATCCTCGATCATCGCCCAGGAGGCGGCCTGAGTCGTATCGATGCTCGTGTAATTTCCGGGCTCCTCAAAGGCGACGAGTACCGGCTTGCTCCATTTCGTATGCATCAGGTCTTCCAACTGCTCAATTCGTTGAGCAGCCTCTAAACCGATTGGCCTCGGCATTCAACGACTGGATTTTCGATCAGTCGTCGCGACCGAAAAACATCCAGTCACGGATGATCCGGCGGTCAATGATCTTCACCGAACGGTCCGGCTGGATCTGGTAAGTCTCGATCACCCGGTCTCCGTTCCATGTGCGGAAATTATGCGTGTAGGTGCTGCCGATTGGCGATTTGGTCAATTTCGTTCGCGGCTGCCCGTTATAGGTAATGCTTCCCGGAATGGGCTCGAGACTGCGCGACGAAATTTCATTTCCGGTGGTGCAGCCCGCAAGCGCCAGCGCCAGAATAGAAGCTGCAAGGGGTAGGGTGGCTTTCATGATACTCTCCAATGACCTCGGCATATCGCGCCGGGCAAGAGTTATTTTGAGTATTAACTGAAAGCGGAAGCGCCAGTTCCTTGGAGCATGTCACGCCGATGATTTAAAGCAGGCACGGCGGCTTTTTCGTTTCCGAAGTTTCTCAAATGTAAAGAAATTTAATCACGGCTTTTTCAGTGCTTGCCTATTGCACGTTAAATGGATTCGTTCTAAATGCCCGCCATCGCTCAGTTCACCAGAGCGTGTGTGAGGCCTCGTGGCGGAGTGGTGACGCAGAGGACTGCAAATCCTTGTACCCCGGTTCAATTCCGGGCGAGGCCTCCAAAAAATCAGCCATATCGAAACAATTCGCAGTATATGCCATCGAGGCGGTTTAGGGCAAAAAGCCTCACCGCCCATCAGAGGCACGGTGAGGCTTTGAGGCTTTAGATTCGTCCAAGCAAGACGAGGACGAGTACGATTACGAGAACGAGGCCCAGGCCGCCCGATGGGCCGTAGCCGTAATTGTGGTAGCCCCAGCTCGGAAGGGCGCCAATAAGAAACAAAATCAGAAGAATTACGAGGATTGTGCCGAGCATGTTTGCCTCCAGCCGTTGATGATGATTTCTGTTTTGCTTCAATGATTAGGCGGGTAAAAAAGTTCCCGTCATTGTAGAAGATGAGGTACAGTGGAACCCCAGCGGGGCGGGCGCGCAACGCGGCCTCTTTTTCTTGAGCCAAGACGACGCTTGTGCTTGAAAGCGGGGACAGAGCCAATTAAGACGATTGGTAAAAAGCGGGCATATCCTGTTTCCGCTTGGGCTTTTAGTTGAAGGCGAAGACGACATGATGGATTTCGAAAACGCACGCGCGAAAATGGTGGATGGCCAGCTGCGCACGACCGATGTGACATCGCATTCGGTGCTCAAGGCATTTATCGCCGTGCCGCGTGAAGCTTTCGTTCCGGAAGGCGTGAAGCAGGTGGCCTATGTGGATGAAGATCTGCAGATCTGTCCCGCCAAGGATGGCCGCCCGGCACGTTACCTTTTGAAGGCTTCTCCGATTGCCAAGATGCTGCAGCTGGTCGCCATCACCAAGGACGATCTCGTTCTCGAAGTGGGCGGCGCAACCGGTTACGTTTCGGCGGTCCTGTCTCATCTCGCCGGTTCCGTCGTTTCACTCGAAAGCGATGAAGAGCTTTCCGCAAAGGCAAGCGAAACGCTTGCATCGCTCGGTTACGACAATGTCGTGACCGTGGTGGGTGAACTCGACAAGGGTCATGCCGCCCAGGCGCCTTACGACGTTATTTTCGTCAATGGCGCGGTTGAGGAAGTGCCTGCGGCTCTCCTCGATCAGCTTGCCGATGGCGGCCGCCTGATCGCCGTTGTCGGCTATGGCAACGCGGCGAAAGTTACCGTTTACCGTCGCGACGGTAAGGGCGTTTCCGCTGCCACTTCCTTCAATGCATCGCTGAAGCCGCTGCCTGGTTTTGCCAAGGCAAAAGAATTCGTTTTCTGATCAAGCGGTTATTTCGCATGATTTCAATGGCCCGGCTTCGACCGGGCCATTTGTCTTTTGGCTGAAATAAAGCTGTGTATCGCGCCAATGAGCCCGCCCTGAGGATTCATTTATCCTGACGGCTGCCCTACACTGAAGGTGATTCGGGGCATGCGTATTTTTGCTCCGTTCCGTCTTGAACGTGAAAATCGGGGAAAAAAATGGCTCAGCCGAGTGTAGCGCGTGAACCATCCATGGAAGAAATTCTGGCATCGATCCGCAGGATCATCGAAAGCAACGAACCTGCGACATCTGACGCCTTTTCCGGTCATTTGCCTCCGGTCTATGACGATGAGGACGCAATCGAAGACGCAGCTTACGCCGCCGAGGCCGCAAGCCCGCCAGCTCACGTTCCGCCTGCTGCAAATCAGGGATACGGCGCGCGCCAGCAAAATGAATTCGCGCCTTTCCCGGAAAGAAGCGAGCCTGCATCTGTAGATCGTGGCGCAGAAAAGAGCATGTCGCTTGCCGATGTCGCCGCCCGCGTTCGCGCAGCCGCAGACCGGAATGCATCGCTCGGCCCTCAGGGCTTTGCCGCACAGCGCCATGTCGAATCTGCCCCGGCACCCGCGCCAGTATCGTCTTTCCAGCCGGAGCGAGCCGCTCCGGTACAGCGTCCGACGGATGTTCGTCCTCTGATGACGGCAACCGCGCCACAGCCGCGCGAAATGCCGACCTTCAATCCTCCGGCTCAAGCCATCCAGCCCACCGCACCAGTGCCTGCACCTCAGCCCATTCCCGTTTGGGAAAATCTGGAACTGCGTGGTTCTGTTGAGGAGGAGAGCCCCGCGCCTCGCACTGAAGACCTGAAGATCGAGCCGGTGCAGAGCGCGCCAGCACCTGTTGCCGTAGCTGAAAAGATCGGGCAGGAAAGCGCCCTGTCGCTAAACCTGATCTCCGCCGCAGCCGGAGCCCAGATCGCCCGGTCCTTCGGAGAACTTGCAGACGTATTCGACGGCGTGAAGCGCCCCACCATCGAAGAGATGGCACAGGACATGCTACGCCCCATGCTTCAGGACTGGCTGGAAGACAATCTGCCGACACTGGTTGAACGTCTGGTACGCGAAGAAATCGAGCGCGTCGCGCGCGGTCCCCGTCGCTGAGCAAACGGCGCTGCGGCATCCGCAACGCCTGCGCTGACTGACGAACCCTTGAGGTCATGACGACCTTTCGTTGATACATAAAGGCCGCCGCGGAGATGATCTCCCCGGCGGCTTTTGCTCTTTAGGTTGTTTGGAATGGGCGTTCACTCGCGGTTAACCCAATCTGCGACCGTCGTTTTCGGCCTGATCCCCCTGCTGTCCAGTTTGGCTTTTTGAGCATTCATGCAAAGCCTGAGACTTGAGGGGAAACGGCGAGTTCACTTTCGACCGTCATCCTTGGCCTTGTCCCACTGCAGTCCGGTTAAATGTGCAGATGCGAGGCAAGGCTTTGAATGCATTGCAGTTCCATCCTTCAGATCCGGTTGGAACACGCTTTGACCGCGTTCGCTGTACGGTGGCGAAAGTGCAACCCCACTTCTGTCATACCGGGCTTGACCCGGTATCCAGTCAGACCAAGTCTTGGTCTGAAAGACTCTTTCGCCGCGCAGACGCGCGTCTGCTGGACCCCGCATCAAGTGCGGGTGACGAGTGGGGGCTGTTCTCACCTCAAACTACCCTCTCCGTTTAAACCGGACAGTATTGGGCTTGTCCCGAGGGTCTGCAATCGATTGATTTTGTTGACGTTGGCAGATCCTCGGCACAAGGCCGACGATGACAGTTGCGGGTGGAGCCACTCTCTCTTCAAGCCTCTGGCCTTGCATAAAGGGCTTACGAAACTAAACCAGACAGCTGGGTCACGCGTGAGGATGCCGTCCAGGGAGCGGAGCCGTTGAGCTACCCCGGCTTGAACGTTGCAGGAGCGCTAGTCAATTTAACCGGGCAACTGTGGCTCGGAGCAGAATGATAAACGTCGTGTACACGTTTGACTGAACGCGATACCTCCACCAGGGCTGTAATAAGAGCATGTTGCAGAATGACTTTCGGCTCTTGCACGCTCGACCCTTAAACGAAAAACGCCCTCACATTTCTGCAAGGGCGTAATTTTAATAACTCCACGGTCAAGTCAAATCAGCTGAACCGTCCCGCGGCGTGGGCGAGCATGGTGTAGACTTTGCCCGTGTCCGAGGTGAGGTAGGACTGGGTTACCGTGCGGTCGCGGTCGGTGCGGGCGACGTCGGCCAGGAGCTTTTCGAAGTCCGCGATGTAGCGGTCTACAGCGGTGCGGAATTCGGACTCGCGCTCGTATTTGCGCTTGATCTCATCGAAAGTCTGCTGGCCCTTCAGCGTGTAGAGGCGACGGGTGAAGACGTCGCGCTCGCCGCGCTGGTAGCGGCGCCACAGTTCCACGGAGGCATCGTGATCGATAGCGCGGGCGATATCGACGGAGAGCGAGTTTAGCGACTCGACCATGTGGCGCGGGTTGCGGGTGTCGCCAGCGCGGGTCTGCGGCTCGGCTGCCTGACGCGGGGCGGGGGCGGCCTGCGCAGGTGCTTCAGATGCGCCGCGCAGCAGATCGCTGATCCAGCCACCACCTTCTTCCCGGCGCTGGACAGGCGCGGACAAACCAGCCTGCGGCGGGACAGCGCGGTTCTCGAACGACGGGTTGTTGCGAATGACTGGAGCCGTTGGCTGTTGCGGTGCAGCAGGCCGCGGAGCCGCGACGGAGGGCGGCGCGGACGCAGTCACGGCGGGCTGAGCAGCGGCTGTTACTGGCCGCTCTCTTGTTTCGACACGCGGCTGCTGCGGGGCAACCGGAGGCTTGGTGGCCGCGATGGCACGTGCTGCCGGTTCGGAAATTTCCAGCTGCTGCGTGGAGCGACCGACCAGCTGCGAGATGTCCTGCAAGGCTTTGATCTGTTCGGAAACGGCGCGGCGCATGGCAGCGGCGCTTTCCTTGGCTTCTTCCGGCAGGTCGAAGGCGCCGCGCTTCAGTTCGGCGCGGGTGGAGTCCAGCTCCTTGCGGATATCGTGGCTGGAGCGGCGGATTTCGTCCGTGGCACCGGCAAAGCGGGCGACGGCCTCTTCCACGGCATCGCGAAGCGTCTCGCGCATCACGGCTGCTGCCGCGTTCGATTTATCCGTCGCGGAGCCGATGAGGTTATCGACATCCGAGAGCGAGGATGCGACGCCGCCGCGCAGGCGGTTGACCAACTCATCAGAGTATTTCTGCGCATCCGCCATGGTGCCTTCAATGGCGCGGGTCGCATCCTGACCGGCGGAAAGCAGCGAGCCGCGCATGTTCTGGGCGGCAGACTTGGCGCGCTGCTCGGTTTCATCCAGTGAGCGACCGATATCTTCGAAGGAAGAGTTGAGGTTCTGGCGCAGATTGCCGGCGACCGCTGCGGAACGCTGTTCCGCTTCGCCAAGCGTCTGCTCCACGACGCTCATCACGCCGCGCATCGAGCCTTCGATTTCTTCCGAACGCTTCAGCAGACCGACAGAAAGGGTACGGAGTGCCTCTTGGCGTTCTTCCAGAGTGCCGACCAGCGTGTTCTGGGCGGCGCTCAAAAGCTCGGACGCCTGAGACAGGACCGTGGAATGCTCGTCGAAGCGACTGACGATACCAGCGACCTGAGACAGCGTCTGGCCCGAAATATTCGCAAGACGGTCGATCTTGTTTTCCAGCAGGCGGCTGGAGCTGGAAACCATGTCGGAAGCGCGCGACGCGGATTCGGAGAAGGTGGTCGCAGCCGTGTTGAGAGATGCGTCCGCCTGCTTGAATTCCTGCGTGGCACGGGCAACGGCAACGTTGAGGTTGTCCGTGGCGCCGGTAACGACGTCGGCAATGTTGGCATGCGTCTGCGAGAGCATGTCGGTGCTCTGGCGTGTCGCAGCAACCAGCTTGTTGGCGGCATCGCTGCCTGCTCTGGCGTAATCGCCGATGGCTTGCTCGACCATTTCCACCATGCCGCTGTTGCTTTCGGCCAGCAGGCTTGCGCTCTGCTGCGCGGCAGTAACGATCTTCTCGGCGGCATTCTGACCGATCGTCGCGTATTCGTTGACGATTGGCTTGGCCTTCTCTTCGATGAGGCGGGACAGTTCCGCAGAGCGGCTTGCCAGCATCGAGTTGAGTTCGCGGGTGCGGGTGTCGAGGGTGGAGCGGATGGATTCGCCGCGTGCATCGAGCGCGCTTTCGACGCCGGTCAGCGTTTCCGAAATCACGCCGACCTGCGAGCGAACGACGGCTTCCGCCTCGGCCACCTTGTTGACAATGGCGTTTCCGGCTTCCGAGAAGGTCTGCGCCACGGCGGCAGCCTGGCCGGAAAGACGGTTCTGCGCATCGGAAATGCGACCGACGATCTCGTCCGAACGCTGCTCGATGGAGCGGGTGAACTCTTCGTTGCGGGATTTGACCTGCTCGGCAAAATCGGAACCGGTCTTGGCCAGAAGCTCGGTGGAGCGAAGCGCTTCGCTGTCCATGCTCTGTGTGGCATTGACCACGGCATCGCGCAGGCTGAGAGCAAGGCCGGTGGCCTTGCCTTCGATTGTGCGGTTGACGTTTTCGAGGCCGATATTGAGTGCGCGGTCCATGGTGCCGAGACGCTCATCGATGCGCGCCGTGCCGCTATCGAACACGCCTGCGATCTTCTGGGTCGCGTCATCGCTGGAGCGAACGAAATCGGCTGTCCGGCCATCCAGCGTATCGGCGATCTTGCGCGTCGCATCATCGATTGAAGCGTTGACATTGCCGAGGTCGGACTGGATGCGGCCATGCAGGGCGTCGATATTGGTTTCCAACCGTGCGCCGGTCTCATCGAGACGTGTGGATACGGCGCTGACCGAAAGCTCGACGCGGGAGGAGAGGGCGTCCGCTGCACCGCCGATTTCGCGAGCGGCATCGCCAATCTTGTTGGCAATTTCGCCAGCGCTGCTGCGCAGACGTTCCTCAAGCGTGGAACCGCTGGTGTCGATAGCGCGCTGCAATGCTTCCTGCTGGGTTTCCAGCGACATTTCCAGCATGCTGGCGCTGGACGCGATTGTCGTGCCGATGGACATTGCCTGTTCGGAAAGAAGATCGCCCAGACGCTCCTGCGCGGAGCCGAGAGTTTCCGAGAAAGCGCCGTGATGCTGATCCAGCGTGTTGCGCAGCGTCTCATGCGAGGAGACCAGATTGGTTTCGATGCGCGAAACGCCGCTTTCCATCGTTTCCGAGAAGCGACCTGCGCCACCTTCGATTGCTGTTTCGATGCGGTTGGCCGCCGTCGTTACCGTCTGCTCGATGAGGTCGCCGTTGCGCTCTACCGTGCGGGTGATGGCATCTGCCTGTACGCCAAGCATCGTATCGAGACGCAGGTGGCCGACGGAAAGAGCTTCCTGAATGGTGTTTGCGGTGGAGGCCAGACGCTCTTCGGCACCTGCAACCGTCTGCGCGATGGTGGACGTGCGGCCATCCAGCGTTTCGACAAGACGCTCTTCCGCCGAAGAGATTGCCATGTCGATGGCCATTGTGCGGCTGTCGAGCGTATCGGCCAGGCGTTCTTCGACGCCCGAAACTGCGCCGGTGAGGGCGGTCGTACGGCTGTCCAGCGTTTCCGCCAGACGCTCTTCGGCGCTGGAGAAGGCAATATTGATTGCCATGGTGCGGCTGTCCAGCGCATCGGCAATGCGTTCCTCCACGCCGTTGACGGCATCGGTCAGCGCATGCGCGCGGCTGTCGATGGTATCCGCGATACGGCTTTCGACGCCGGAAACGGCAGTGCTGAGCGCAGCAGTGCGGGCGTCGAGCGTTTCCGCAATGCGCTCTTCCGCGCCGGAGAAGGCCATGTCGATGGCCATGGTGCGGCTGTCCAGCGTATCTGCGATTCGCTCTTCAACGCCGGAAACAACGCTGCTGAGAGCGCTGGTGCGGCTATCGAGCGTTTCGGCAAGACGGTTTTCGACACCGGAAACTGCATTGGTGATGGCGGAGGCACGGGTATCGAGCGTCTCGGCGATCCGCTCTTCAGCGGTGGAAAGCGCCATGTCGATAGCCATTGCCCGGCTGTCGAGTGTGTCTGCAATACGTTCTTCCACGCCGGAAACGGCGCTGGTAAGAGTTGACGTGCGGCTTTCCAGCGTCTCGGACAGACGCTCTTCAGCGGACGAAAATGCCATGTCGATGGCCATCGTGCGGCTATCGAGCGTATCGGCGATCCGCTCTTCCACGCCGGATACGACATTCGAGAGAGCAGCCGTGCGGCTCTCCAGTGTCTCGGCGATGCGGTCTTCGACGCCGGAAACAACCGTGCCCAGCGCGGCGGTGCGGGTATCCAGGGTTTCGGCAATACGCTCTTCCGCGCCGGAGAATGCCATGTCGATGGCCATGGTGCGGCTGTCGAGCGTGTCTGCGATGCGCTCTTCAACGCCGGAAACGACACTGTTGAGCGCGGCGGTGCGGCTATCCAGCGTTTCTGCAATACGTTCTTCCGCGCCGGAGAAGGCCATGTCGATGGCCATGGTGCGGCTGTCGAGCGTGTCTGCGATGCGTTCTTCGACGCCGGAAACGACGCTGTTGAGTGCGGCGGTGCGGCTGTCCAGCGTTTCTGCAATACGTTCTTCTGCGCCGGAGAAGGCCATGTCGATGGCCATGGTGCGGCTGTCGAGAGTATCTGCGATGCGTTCTTCGATACCGGAAACCGCGCCCGTCAGCGCGCTTGTGCGGCTGTCCAGCGTTTCGGAAAGGCGCTCTTCGGCTGTCGAGAATGCCATGTCGATTGCCATGGTGCGGCTATCGAGCGTGTCCGCGATGCGCTCTTCCACACCGGAGACTACGCCTGCGAGAGCGGCAGTGCGGCTTTCCAGCGTATCTGCAATGCGGTCTTCAACGCCGGAAACGACATTGCTGAGAGCAGCGGTACGGCTGTCCAGCGTGTCTGCAATCCGGTCTTCCACGCCAGCAACGGCGCCGGTGATCGCGGCTGCGCGGGTTTCGAGTGTTTCGGCCAGACGACGTTCTACATCGGCAACGACGCTGTTGATCGCTGCGGCGCGCTCGTCCAGCAGTTCCGCCAGACGCTCAGCCGTGCCGGAAACGGAGCCTGCAATGGCCTCGGAGCGGCTTGCAAGTGCCGTATCGAAACGTTCCTGGCTGTCGGAAAGCGCGCCGAACAGGGCAGCGCTGCGTTCAGCCATAACGGCATCGATCTTCTCATGCGTATTGCTGATGGCACTGGTGATTTCGTTCGTGCGGGCGCCCAGCGCATCCGTCAGTTCGCGTGTGCGTGTTTCGAGCGAGCTTTCCAGCATTTCCTGACCGGTACCGAGTGCCGTCGCAAGCGCGAAGGACTGGTCGGTGAGAGCGGTGCTGAGGCGGTCGATGTTGGAATTCAGAATGCCGTTCAGGGAGTCCGTGCCGCCTGCAACGGTCTCGTTGATGCGGGCAAGGCTTTCCATGAGCTTGCTGTCGAGCGAACCGGCGCGCTGATCGAAGGCGCTGGCAAATTCCGCCACTCGCTCATCGAACGCCGTGTTGACGACGCCGACGGTTGCCTGGAGCTTCTCTTCGAACAGGCCGGAGCGCAGATCGAGATCCATGATCGCGTCATCTGCCGTGCTCTGCAGGCTCTGGCGGAAGGAAAGACCTTTTTCTTCCAGCGTGGCGGACAGCTGGTCGAGAACCGTATCCAGCGAGCCGCCGATGACTTCCTGACCGCGGTCGATATTCTGCGAAAGCTCAAGGGTGCGCTTGGACAGCGTGTCGTTGAGAAGACGCGTGCGCTCGTCCATCGACTTATTGAGGTTTTCAGCGCCGCTGCTCAGCGTATCGGCGTGAACTGCGAACTGTTCAAGAAGCAGACGACCGCGCTCGCCGAATGTGTTGCTCAGATCATGCAGGCGAATATCGAATTCGTTATTAAGCGCAGCACCTGAACTATTGAGGGCGCTCAAGAGATTTTCGGTCTTGGCCGCAATCAGCGTGCCCATGGCTTCGGTCGAAGCACGGGACTTTTCGAGCAGAGCGGCAGAGCGCGTGTCGATCATCGAAGCGAAAGCTTCGCCGCTGGTCGCCAGACGCATGGAGATTTCTTCGCCGACGATGGAAAGCTCTTCCTTGAGCTGCTCCTGCGCGCCGAAGATGGAAGAACGAATGCGCTCCGCATGGCTGACGATCGCATCGCGCTCCGCACTCAGTTCCTGCACGAGGCTGCGGACGCGAAGTTCGTTGTCCGCATAGCTGCGCTCCAGCGCATTCACTTCGGAATGCACGAGCGTTTCCAGCTCGGTGGCACGCGCAATGGTGCGCTCGATGCCGTCATTCATTGCAGACACTTCGCGACGAACCGCCTGTCCAACGGACATGATGCGTTCGGAAGCAATCGTTTCCGGCTCTGCAAGACGCAGCGCGACTTCGGCCATGGAGCGGGCAGCGTTGCGCAGGTCCTTGGCGCGCGCCATCATGATTGCGAAGGCAAAGAAGAGCATGATCGGGACGATGACGCCGATCATGATGGCCATCAGGCCGGGAATGGCGAAGAGTTCTGCCAGCGAACCGACGTTCCAGATCTGGCTACCATAGATAACGTGTGCGAGGCCCGCACCGGCAACGGCCCAGAGAACCGAAACGATGGAGGCATTGCGAAGCGCGCCCGTCATCGAGCCAGCTTCCAGCGAACGCAAGATCATGGCCGGGCTGCGCTTGTTGCCGTCATTGGCGGCTTCCAGCGCTGCGGCTCTGGATTGCTGATCGGCCGTGGCACGGGGGGGCTGCTGCGCCGCAGGCTGAGATTGAGGCTGTGGCTGCTGTTCGCTCTGACGCGGTCTGTTCTTTTCTGGCACTCTTGCCTCCGAGGGCTTGGGAGTGGACCTTTTGCGAGGCTCCGGCTGATTTTCGTACGCGCCGAGCTGCAAGGCATCTTCAAGTGCCTGAAACGCAGTCTCGTCGATCGAGTCGCTAATCTTGTTGTTCGCCATGCGGTTACGCCTCGTTACATATACGCCCGGCCTCATGCCGTTCATCCGCCCGCCGCCTGCAACCGGATATCCGCCACCATGCCTACAAGGCACGATACCTTTCGGTATATAGTGCCCCGTTTCTTACTAAATCCTGAGAGCGGTCGCCCAGCTTTCAGGCAAAAATACATCTGCTTGCCGAAATCGCAAAACCGTACTTCAGTCTATGCGACACGGAAGTACCGTAGTGACACATCTGAGACTTTTAAACAATTAACGCCACTTTCGGCAGTGCTCCAAGTGGCGGTTTGTTAACAGTTTTTAAACCCCGGTTGCGGGCGGAAACCCTTGTTTCCTAGAAGTTTAACATAAATTAACCATAGCGAAAGATTTTCGCGTTTTCCCCGCCGCATTTTCAGCCGAATGCAGCAATAGCCTGCGTAGAAGTGAAACACATATGACACAAAACAAAACGTAGAGGATAACCATGATGGCCGCGCTCAGTATTGCGTTTGAAGCGCCAGACAACCACGGCAGCGCCGCACCAGCAGGCCGCAAGCCGATAGACTTTACACATCTTGCGCGCCAGACCATGGGTGACAAGGAGCTGGAGATCGAAGTTCTACAGCTTTTCTCGCGCAATGCACGCACGCTGCTGCATGAACTTTCCGCCGCTGACGACGCTGGAATGAAGGCCATTTCCCACCGCCTGAAAGGCTCCGCGGACGCCGTCGGCGCCTTCAATGTTTCGGCTGCCGCAGAAGCGGTCGAAAACGGAAGCCGCGACAGCGCAGCTCTGGCCAAGGTGGCTGCCTCCATTGTGGAAGCCGAGAATTTCATTCTGAAGCTCTGCCGTTAAGCCAATTCTTTCGCTTCCGAGAGGCGAATTGACTGTATTCCTGTCAGGCCGGTTTTGATTGCACCCGCAGTGAAGGGTTGCCAATCGGAACCGGCCTTTCTATTTGTTTAGAAAAATTCTCAAACACGTTCCTGGATCTTCCGAAATGACCAAACTGACCATCGTTGCTTTCGACGGCACGCAACACGAACTCGACGTGAGCAACGGCTCCACCGTAATGGAGAATGCCGTGCGCAATTCCATTCCCGGCATCGATGCCGAATGCGGCGGCGCCTGTGCCTGTGCCACCTGTCATGTCTATGTCGATGACCAGTGGACAGAACGCGTCGGCCCGCCCGAACCGATGGAAGAGGACATGCTGGATTTCGCCTTCGATGTGCGCCCCACATCGCGTCTTTCCTGTCAGATCAAAATGACGGATGCGCTCGACGGTCTCGTCGTGCATGTGCCGGAACGCCAAGGCTGAGTTAAAGCTGACTGCAGAAAAAGATTGAGCGGCAGTGGGTAATTATCCACCTGCCGCTCCAGTTGGGCACGTCACCAGCAGGCGGGGGAGGAAGGCACCTGCGGCTTGAGACGCACCGGGAGAACCCGTGCGAGAAAACTCAAACTCATCGACTAACTGGTGATCACTATTCACGGTAACTAATACGTGAGTCTCTCGCCGGAGGCCACGACAAGAAGTCAACGATCATTATCCGGCAAAGGCGCAAGCCTCGTGCAAGCTCTGGATGTTTAGGGCAGGGTGATTGCGCTCTTAGTCTGCGGACTTGCGCTGCTGGATGCGATTTTTCAGCAGCCGAGTCATTCTGGCGTCGAAGTTTTTGGATTCCACCACGTCGAACCGCATCTGGTCCTTGTCATGTGCATCCATCACGTCCTGCGTGACCTCTGCCACCATTTTCAGCATTTTTTCGCAGTTTGCCTGCGGACGTAAAGCGCGAAGACGCCTGTCCAGAGTGCGTGCATAAGTGCGGGCAATTTCCGCATGGCGCTCTTCGTGCCGCTTGATGTCTGCCGACAACGTGTCCCAGATCAGGGCGAGATCGGCATTGGTGCGCCGACGGTTGGACCAGCGCGGAAGCAGGATTTTGGTGTTCAGCGTTACTTTCACCGTGCCGACACCACACTTGCCGCCCTGTTCCACATAGGTCAGTTCACCGCCGAATTTGATTTCGGTTGCGCCCGGATGCCGCGATCCGGTGGACTTGGTGATAGGGCCGTGCTGGGAAAGCTCCCGGTCCAAATCTTCCGCTGTCTTGCCGCCGATGGTGAAGTAGGCGAAGGTCTTGTTACTGATTGCTTCCGCCGCTGCAAAATGCGGTGCGGAAAGCAACAGAACGCCAGCGATGAACGCTCTACGCAAAGGGGATAGCTGGCTCATTTCCCGGCTTTCCGGTTGAACTTGCCGGATGATTGCGGCATAGAGCGCGAAAGCTCCGCGCTGTAGCGGAAACCGTTTTTCGGTCCTGATTTCGTTGCTGATAATGCATTCGGAGTGGGAACGATAATAATGGCAAGGCACTCCGTAATTTCGGAAAGGCGTGTGTTACTTGATAACAGCCAGTACCAATGTGTGGCAAGCGGCCCATGGGCGCTCCCTGAAACTTGATGGGGATGGCCTTATTATGGCCATCGTAAATGCGACGCCGGATTCCTTTTCCGATGGCGGCAGGTTTCTCGGCGTAGATCAGGCCGTTGCCCATGCGCTAAACTGTGTTCGCGATGGCGCTCACATCATCGATATCGGCGGCGAATCGACAAGACCGGGTGCCGCCCGTGTAACGGATGCCGAAGAGCAGGATCGTGTGCTTCCTGTCATCGAGCGGCTGTCTAAGGAAACCGATGCGCTGATTTCAATCGACACCTATCGTGCATCCACCGCAAAGCTGGCAATCCAGGCAGGCGCGCACATCGTCAATGATGTATTCGGTCTTCAGAAAGACCATGAGATGGCGGGCGTCGTGGCCCGTAGTGGCGCGGGCGTCTGCATCATGCACACGGGTCGCGAGCGGGAGAAGCTGGCGGATGTGATTGCCGACCAATATGCTTTTCTGAACCGCTCTCTGGAGATTGCCGGTTCCGAAGGTATTGCCAGAGACTGCGTCGTACTCGATCCCGGTTTTGGCTTTGCCAAGGATGTGGATGAAAATGTCGCGCTGATGTCGCGTTTCGATGAGCTTGGTGGCTTCGGTCTGCCTATTCTGGCGGGAACATCGCGCAAGCGGTTCATCGGTTCGCTGACGGGGCAGGAAACGGCGGAAGACCGCGATGTGGGCACGGCTGCGACAACGGCAATATTGCGGCTTGCAGGCGCAGTTGTTTTTCGTGTTCATAATGTTGCGATGACGAGAGATGCACTGGCCATTGCCGACGCCGTTCTGAAACAGAAAAAACAAGGGGAGGAACGTTCATGAGCCGCTACACTATCCTTTTGAAGAACTGCTCCTTCTTCGCCCGCCACGGGCTGCTGGAACAGGAGGAGGCACTCGGCCAGCGTTTCTTCGTCGATGCCGAAATGGAAGTCGAAGCCGGGGATGCGCTTGAAACAGACCAGATCGGCAACACTGTTGATTACGGCGTGGCCTTCGCTGTCATCGAAAAGATCGTGGTCGGGCAGCGGCGTTATCTGATCGAGGCGCTTGCGAACGATATCGCGACCGCTTTGCGCAAGCGTTACCCGCAAATCACATGGGTAAAGATCACCGTTCGCAAACCATCGGCGCCGGTTCCCGGCATTCTCGATTACGCACAGGTGAGTGTCGAACAGCATGGCTGATGAGATGATAGCGGCGACGCTGGGCCTCGGCGGCAACATCGGCGATCCACCGGCGGCTATGGCGCAGGCGTTGACTGCTCTGGATGCTCACGAAGCATGCCGCCTCGTTGCGGTCTCACACCTCTATAAGACGCCGCCTTGGGGAAAGACGGATCAGGCCGACTTTTTCAACTGCTGCACCATGATCGAAACATCGCTCTCCGCAGAAGCACTGCTCGATCTCTGTCTCGATATCGAACGCGGCATGAAGCGCGTGCGCATCGAACGCTGGGGACCGCGCACCATCGATATCGATGTGCTCACCTATGGCGACCAGACTATCACCACCACCCGCGTCGAAATTCCCCACCCACGAATGACGGAACGCGCCTTCGTGCTAATGCCACTTGCCAATATCGCACCGGATTTGGTGGTGAAGGGCAGGCGGGTTGGCGAGTGGCTGGCGGATGCTGATAAGGCGGGGATTGTTCGGGTAGATGCTTGGCCAGAGTCGCTTTCGGTGCAGTTACCCCGCAGTTGATGCGGGGCTGTCCGGCTTAGGATTCCGAGCACCTACCAGCGACAAAAGAGACTTGAGGAGAAGCGGCGAATCCAATCTCGACCGTCATCCTCGGCCTCGAGCCACTGCTGTCCGGTTTAAACTGAGATGGTGGTTTGGGGCGAGAACAGCTCCCCCAGCCGTCACCCCGCACTTGATGCGGGGTCCAGCAGACGCGCGTCTGCGCGTCAAAAGAGTCTTTCAGACCAAGGACTTGGTCTGACTGGATACCGGATCAAGTCCGGTATGACGGAAGTGGGTATTGGCGTTGCCACATTCACAACCAGCGTTGCACTGGCGAGTCCGAGTTCGTACAGATTACAAAAAACGAAGTGCAATCATACCCTATCCCAAGTCCATAAATCTCAACCGGACGGTAGCGGGCTTGTGTCGAGTATGACGCAATTGGGCTTTGAGACCCTCATCGGTCCCAGTATGACGGAAAGAGAACGTACTGGGACGGACCCCGCAGCTGCAGCCAACCTCTAAGCTCTTCAAAATGCTTAAGGCTTGATAGACCCAACCGGCAGATCATCGATGCCGCGAGCGAGGGTCAGGCCGATAACGGGAATCATCTGGTCGGCAACCTTCACTGAAATGGTGATGTTCATGGAGTTGTCGTTGGCAACGCGGGCAACCATCACGCCGTTCAGCTTGGCGCGGTTGATGCCGACGACGACCTTATCGCCGCTGACCTGGCCGGAGACGATGTCCAGACCCTTGCCGTCGGAGCCGTCGAGGAACTGGCCTTCGTAGCTGCTGCCCTTTTTGGATATGACTGCGGACATGGGCTGCTTGAACACGCCGACGCGGCAGGTGCCGCCGAGCTTGATGCCGGTTTCCTTGTCGCCCAGCGATTCGCCGGTCAGATCACAGGTGAATTTGGTGCCCTTGTATTTTCCGGCAACGATCTCGCCGGGGCCGGACCATGCGCCTGCAACGGAGCCGAAAAATACGTCGTCACGCGAAGCGGCCTGCACGTCGGAAACTGCAAGCCCGCCGCTAACGGACATAACGGCGGCAAGTCCGCCCAGAAGCGAAAAGAAGCGCGAATACATGATACTTTCCCTGGCGAATAAGCCGCTTTGTGTGGGAGCAATCTATGTCGCGAATGGTTAATGGATGGTTTATTTGAGCAAAATAAGGATAATGAATTGTAACCTTTTGGGGCCTCAGGCCCCTTGAATCCAAGGCTTTTCGCTGTTCTTTCCGCCCTTCAGATCGGGCGTCAGATCCGACATGAAATCGCTGATGCCCGGCCGCTTGAGCGCCCGGAAGGGCAGCGGGCGGCATAGGTCCATCGCAGCGATTCCGATGCGTGCCGTCATCAGGCCATTGATCACACCTTCACCCAAACGCGCTGAAAGCCGCGAGGCAAGGCCGTGTCCCAGCACCTGCTGAGCGAGCCCATCGCCCACGGCAATTGAGCCGGTCACGGCAAGATGGGCAATCACGTCCCGCAACAGCCGGATCATGCCGAGCGTGCCCGGGCGACCGCCGTAAAGCTCGGCCATGGAGCGGACGAGCCGCGTCACTTCGAACAGCACATAGGCAAGATCCACAACCGCCCGCGGGCTGACGGCTGTAACGACGGAAACCCGTTTGGAGGAGTTGAGAATGAGCGCGCGCGCCTGCCGGTCCAGCGGGCTCAAGAGCTCGCGTTCGGCAAGTTCGATCAGATGTGGCCCGTCGATGACGTCGTTTTCCGTGTCCTTCAGCGCTGCACGTCCGCGTGCTGTCTCCGCCCGGTGAGACAAAACGGCTGTCAGGCGGCTGATCACGGTGCGTGCAGCAGTCGGCTTCTTCTGCGCGGCAGCTTCTTCCGCATCCGTCTTGAGGGATTGCACGGCATTCAGCCGCATGATGCCGAACACCTCGCGCGCAACAAGCGCAAGAACCGAACCGAAGGCGACGATAAGAGCCACCGTCGCTGTGTACCCAAGCCAGTCCGAGCGTGAGAACAGGTCACGGATCAGTTGGTCCGCCCAAAGCCCGAAGGCGAGGGACAGAAGAACGCCGAAAGCGCCCATGGCAAGCTTACCGAAGGAAAAGCGGTGCTTGCGTGGCTCAGCGACGGGAAGTGGTGCGGCGTCGATTTCTTCAGGGGCAAGAAACGGGTCCTCTGCCTCCGGCACCATGGAAACTTCCGCATCGAAGCTGCGCGGCGGGCGCTTCATAGCGGATGCGCGATGATCCGTGGTCGCTTCGTTTTCCAGTGTAAAGGCGGTGGGGCGGCGGGAGGAACCGTTGTTTTCATCTTTCATGCGAGCTTGTCTCCAAACAGGAACTGCATGGCGCGATCCAGCCTGATATGCGGAACCGAAAGCTTAACGCCGCCGGAGGTCTCTTCAAGCTTTGGCGGGCGAAAGCGGATGACATTGACATCCGGCAGGTCGGCGCTTGCACCCTCGGTATCGATCTGGCGAAACAGCGGTTCCGGGTCTTCCGGCAAATCGCCGGGGAAGATGGCGGTGGAGCGATTTCCGTCGAACATTTCGCCATTGATGGTCTCGCCAGCAATCGGTGTACCGACGATCACCGGCAGTGCATGGCCATCCTGCCGCACGCTCGCTTCCTTCGTTGCGCGCACCGAAGCCAGCGCCATCACCTCGATGCCAGCTCCCGTCATTCCGATGGTCGTGATTGCGCGATCCACCAGACGCCGTGTCAGGTTTTCAAGCCTGTCATGGCTTTCATGGTGCAGATGGTCCGCCTTGGTAGCCGCAACCAGCACCTTGTCGATGCGCCGCCCGACCAGAGATGAAAGCAGGCTGTTCTTGCCGGGCCGGAAACAGGCCAGCACATCGCCCAAGGCGCGCTCCAGATCCTGCACGGCCTCTGGCCCTCGATTGACCGCCTGAAGCGCATCGATCAGCACGATCTGTCGATCCAGCCGGGCAAAATGCTCGCGGAAGAAAGGCTTCACGACGATGGATTTATAAGCCTCATAGCGCCGCTCCATCATGGCGCGAAGCGAGCCTTTCGGCGCTTTCTCGTCAGTCAATCCGGACAGCGGCGAGAAGGTGAGGGCAGGCGAGCCTTCCAGATCACCGGGCATCAAAAACCGCCCCGGCGGCAGGGTGGAAAGCGAACGCTCGTCGGATTTGCAGGCCTTGAGATAGGCGGCAAAGCTTTCCGCCAAACGCCGCGCGGTCATCTCATCAGCGGGAGCATCGATATCGATGGAAGAGGCGATCTGCAGCCACTCACGCGCAAGTTCCGCCCGAATGCCGGTCTTCGCAAGTGCAACGGTGCTATCGCTAAAAGTCTTGTAGTCCTGCGTTAAAAGTGGCAGGTCCAGCAGCCACTCACCCGGATAATCCACGATATCGATTGACAGGCGGCCCGGCGAAAACCAGCGGCCCCAGCCGCTTGCGCTCTGGTAATCCAGCGTTATGCGAAGCTCGGAGATGGCGCGGGTGGAATCCGGCCAGATGCGATCACGCACCAGCGCCTGAATATGGTCCTCATACTGGAAGCGGGGAATGGCATCGTCAGGCTGCGGCTCCAGTCGAACATTGGAAACGCGACCCGAACGAATTGCCTCGAACAGCGGTAAACGCCCACCGTTCAAGAGGTTATGCACCAGCGAGGAGATGAACACGGTCTTGCCAGCGCGCGATAGCCCGGTAACGCCAAGCCTCAATGTCGGGTTCGTCAAGGCGCTCGCGCGATCCGCGAGGTTATCGATTGCGATCAGCGCGCTGTCGGTGATGGACGTTAGGGATGGCGGCAATGACGGTTTCCCACAAAAATATTCGGCTTTCGAAAAATATATAGGGAAGTCGCATGCTCAAAAAAGAAGCGAAGGCCGGAAAGTTTTGGTTGGATGCCGCTGGCGCGTTACGGGGACAGGAATTCAACGAAACGCCATTGCAGCGTTTCACCGTCGCTTCCCGCTGATGCATCCAGCACGGCAAGGCCCGCCGTCGGGAAGCCATCGGGCAGGGCAGCCTCCAGTGCTTCGTGCCCGATCAGCGCTTCCACCGTGCCTTCCATCGTCGGGTTGTGACCGACGAGCATGAGTGAGCTTATATCCTGCTGGCCAAGAATAAGAGCCAGATAGGTTTCAGGCTGCGCATTATACATCTCATCCACATAGGAGATTTCCACGGACTCGTTGAAAGCCCGTCTCAGCGCGTCCGTCGTTTCGCGGCAGCGCGTGGCGGTGGAACTGAGGATGATATCTGGCTTGTAGCCCTTGTCGGCAGCGCGGTCGGCAATCAGCTCCGCCTGGGAGTAACCCTTGTCGTCCAGTTTCCTGTCGAAGTCTCGCTCACCTGGATTAGCCCATGCGGCTTGCGCGTGGCGCAGCAGATAAAGCCGGAAAGGTTGTGGTTGCAGCACTGGCATTTCCGGAGCATCCCATGCGGTTGTGAAGATCGGAGCTCAGCTTTACAGGACTAGACTAGGATGCCGCAAGTGCCTCTCTGTATAGGCAAGTCCAGATAATGTGATTGAAGAAATAATTCGTGTTCTGCCAATAAAGCATAAAAAATAATCGTTTAGCTGATTTTTGTGACAGATTTAAAAATGCGTGAAAACCGTTCTGCAGACTTGAACGGCCACACGGCATTGGAGTATACCCGCGCCATGTGAGATGTTCTTCGAGGAGAATCGCGTTGAGTGAGAAGATCGATCTTAGCAATTATGTGCTCTCGGAAAGCGACGAGTTCATGAACACCAATCAGCGAGCCTACTTTCGGGCGAAGCTGGTCGGCTGGAAAAACGACATATTAAGAGAAGCGCGCGAGACCTTAGGTCATCTCGCAGAGGAAAGCGCCAATCATCCCGATCTCGCAGACCGGGCATCTTCTGAGACAGACAGAGCAATCGAACTTCGTGCCCGCGACCGCCAGCGCAAATTGATCTCCAAGATCGATGCAGCACTTCAGCGTATCGAAGACGGAACCTACGGCTACTGCGAAGAAACCGGCGAACCCATCGGCATCAAGCGCCTAGACGCCCGCCCCATCGCCACGCTCTCCATCGAAGCCCAGGAACGCCACGAACGCCGCGAAAAAGTCTACCGCGACGAGTGAGTGACTTCTACATTCTTATTATTTGCAGGCCGTATCGGAAACGACGCGGCCTGTTTTCTTTTATACCTGAGGGCTGATCTGTCGCCTTTATGATCCGTGGATGCTTACGTTTTGGATGGCATGCGGTTAATGCAACCGATCTCATTCTCATTTAATAAAGAAAACCCGCCGCTTGGTGCGACGGGTCTATAAGCAGTCGAGTGAAATCCCTATCTGTTACTCGATAACCACTTCACGCTCGCGTTCAGCGCGTGCAGCACCGATGCTGCCGCCGAAGAGGGCGGCGACGGCGCCTATGATCAGGGCGCCGAAGGCGACGTAGGAGGCGGCGGAGACGGCGGTTGCCGTTGCCTGTGCGGCTTCGGTCGCGCGGGTCTTGGCCTGTTCTACGGCCTGGCGATACTGGTTTTCATAATCCGTTACCTGCTGGCGGGCTTGATCGACCGGGATGCCTTGGGCGCGGGCCAGTGCATCTGCGGCGCGGTTGCGGGCGTCTTCGGCCTGGGCCTGATCGCCGGTCAGAACCGCACGAACGGCGCTGACGGCAGCATCGCGCAGTGCCTGCGGATCGTTGCCGCCGCTTGCTTCACGGATGCGCTGCTCGATGGTCGACACAGGATCCGTAGCGTTGGCGATGGAAGGGGCCGCTGCCGTTGCCGCTGTTGCGATGGTGGAGCCTGCGCCGGAGAAAACGCTGGTGACGCCGGTAAACGCGCCGCCGACGAGTGCGCCAACGGATGTCGTCAGCATATAGAAGACGACGAGAGTCGTAACCGCCCATGTGGTCAGGCCATGCAGCGCGCCGGTGGAGCGGGAGGCACGACCGGACATGCGGCTTGCGACATAGCCGCCGATGAAGGCTGCGATGATGCCGCTTGCGATGACCCAGATGACGGAGCTGGTGGAAAGCGACATTGCCGATGGCGTGTCATTTTGCGCTGGATCGATGACACCTGCGCCAATGGCAACGCCCAATAGGTTGAGAAGCAAGTGCAAGGTCAATGCAACTGCAACACCGGCAAAAACGCCGCCCCAGGAAATGCGGGTATTAGGTTGCGGCAATAACGCGCCGCGTACGCCAGCCGGGGCTGCTGCATATCTTACTTCTTCAGCCATTGAAGACTCTCCTGTTCGTAACGCGGTAGTCGCGTATGCGAAGCAACGGGCTTTCAATGTCTTTGTTCCAAAGCAAAAACGAAAATACTAATCAAGCAGCAGCCGATGCTAAGCAACTGAAACAATAAGGTTTCGACTGTAACGATGCGGGTTCTGCTTAAAGAGACTTTCGGTACGAATTTACCGGTTCAGCGGCTTTCTCAATCTGCCTGCCGCATCCTGAATATATTGCCACGCCACGCGCCCCGAGCGCCCGCCGCGAGTGGTGGCCCATTCCAGCGCTTCATGGTGCAGAACCTCACGGCTTAGCCCCAGATCGAAATGCTCGGCGTAACCGTCGATCATGGTCAGATAATCATCCTGGCTGCATTTGTGGAAGCCGAGCCAGAGGCCGAAGCGATCCGATAGCGACACTTTCTCTTCCACGGCTTCCGACGGATTGATCGCGGTAGACTGCTCGTTCTCCATCATATGGCGCGGCAAAAGGTGACGGCGGTTGGAGGTGGCATAGAAAAGCACATTGTCCGGGCGTCCTTCGATGCCGCCATCGAGAGCCGCCTTTAGCGATTTATAGGCCGTGTCGTCATGGTCGAAGGATAGGTCGTCGCAGAAGAGAATGATTCTGTGTTGTGTGGACTTCAATATGTCGAGAAGTGCGGGGAGGGTGTGGATATCCTCCCGGTGAACCTCAACAAGCTTCAGCGAAACACCGCTTGCCGCTCGCACGTCTTCGTGAACGGCTTTGACCAGCGAGGATTTTCCCATGCCGCGCGCGCCCCACAACAGAACATTGTTGGCAGCGAAGCCTTCGGCAAAACGAAGCGTGTTTTCATGCAGAATATCGCGCACATGGTCGACACCCCGGATCAGCTTCAATGCTATCCTGTTGGGGCGTTTCACCGGCTGCAGCCAGGCATTTGCAGGAACCCAGACGAAGCAATCGGCGCTATTCCAGTCGTTTACTGCAGGTGCGGGGCCTGCAAGCCGCTCCACCGCATCGGCAAGACGGCGAAGTTCTGAAAGCACGAGCGCATTGGTTTCTTCGGGCGTCATGGTCAAGGCTCCTTGCAGGCTGTCAGCTTCCGGCGGCGGGCCGGTATAGAGGCTGTATAGGCGTAGAATTTGGGCGGGGTAGCATGGTGTTTCCGTTGCCGAAAGGTTATGAGGCGTGGAAACGGTACGCGGGGCAGTCTCTTTCTGTTGCATTCTAGGGGATCGCAACTATATTCCGGCGGCTTGAAAGCTGGCCGTGGCTGAGACTGCGTCCGAAATCTGAGGAGTTTTTTATGTTCATTAGCCAAGCCTTTGCTCAGGATGCAGCAGGCGCACCGTCAGCTCTTGGGTCTGGCCTTGAGATGCTTTTCCTTTTTGCGCCTCTCATGGTGGTATGGTATTTTTTCCTTATCCGCCCGCAGCGCGCGCAGATGAAGAAGCGTCAGGAAACGCTTTCCTCGGTTCGTCGTGGTGATCAGGTCGTCCTGGGTGGCGGCATCGTCGGCAAGGTGACCAAGGTCATCGACGACAATGAACTCGAAGTGGAAATCGCCGAAGGCGTCAAGGTCCGCGCATCGCGCTCCTACATTGCCGAAGTGCGCGTAAAGGGCGAGCCGGTTAAGACCGAAGCTCCTGCAAACGCGAAATAATAATAAGCAGGCTGCGGAATAACGCAGCCTGGGTTTTCACACCCAAACAAGACCGAGACCGAAATGCTTCATTTTTCCCGCTGGAAAACAGCCTTTATCTGGCTGGCCGTGCTGATAAGCGTCGTCATCGCTTCGCCAAACCTGTTCACCGACAAGCAGTTGGAGAGCATGCCGAACTGGTACAAGCATAATAAGGTGACGCTCGGTCTCGACCTTCAGGGTGGCTCCCACATCATGCTCAAGATCGAGCGTTCCGATATCGTCAAGGAACGTCTCGAAACCATCGTCGGCGATGTGCGTGCGCAGCTTCGTGATGCCAATATTCGCTACTCCGGCCTTGCTGGCAACGGCCAGCAGATTCAGGTGCGCATCAGCGATCCCGCGCAATATGAAGCGGCCAAGAACGCGCTTCGCGATCTGACGCAGCCGGTTTCCGCAGGCACGCTCGTTGGCCATTCGGTAACGGAAGTCTCGATGAGCGATGGCGGAGACAATCTGCTTCGCCTCAACCTGACGGATGAGGGTATCGATTACCGCCTGTCTTCGGCCGTTTCCCAGTCCATTGAAGTCGTTCGCCGCCGCGTGGACGAACTCGGCACCACCGAGCCTTTGATCCAGCGTCAGGGCAATGACCGCATCATCGTTCAGGTTCCGGGTCTTCAGGATCCGCAACGTCTGAAGTCGCTGTTGAACCAGACTGCGAAGCTGTCCTTCCGCATGGTCGATACGACGATGCCCGCGCAGGAAGCCATAAATGGCCGTCCTCCGGCAACGTCGGAAGTTCTCTATTCGCAGGATGATCCGCCGGTTCCTTATCTCGTTGAGCGCCGTGCGCTCGTATCGGGTGACAACCTCGTTGACGCGCAGGCAAGCTTCAACCAGCAGAACAACGAGCCGGTCGTTACTTTCCGCTTCGATAGCCGCGGTGCGCAGCGCTTTGCGCAGGCCACGCAGCAGAATGTCGGCAAGCCTTTCGCCATCGTTCTCGATAATCAGGTCATTTCAGCGCCCGTCATTCGCGAACCGATCATCGGCGGTTCCGGTCAGATTTCGGGCAACTTCACCGTTCAGGGTGCAAACGATCTGGCCGTGCTTCTGCGCGCCGGTGCGCTCCCGGCTACTCTGACGGTGGTTGAAGAACGCACCGTCGGCCCGAGCCTCGGTAACGATTCGATCACTGCCGGTCTGACTGCATCCGCCATCGGCGCGGTCGGCGTCGTCATCTTCATGTTCGTCTTCTACGGCTTCTTCGGCCTGCTGGCGAACATCGCCCTCATCGTCAACATCGTCATGCTGCTGGCGGTGCTCAGTATCATTGGATCGACACTGACCTTGCCGGGTATTGCCGGTATCGTCTTGACCATCGGTATGGCAGTCGACTCGAACGTTCTGATTTACGAGCGCATCCGAGAAGAAG
>JAAIGF010043425.1_pt1 | contig 28079 bp, 28 predicted proteins | sample 6487441 | NCBI WGS metagenome assembly JAAIGF01 (sample SAMN13974129, study PRJNA590717) | phyllosphere metagenome | biome: pepper field; feature: multiple bacterial spot infested pepper fields; material: pepper leaves; isolation source: leaves from pepper fields | host: Capsicum annuum ... | reverse complement strand
GACGCCAACATGCTGACGCCCATCGCGCTGATCCAGCGCACGGTCGACGCCATGGCTGAACGCGGTTACGGCCGCGTCATCAACATCACCTCGGGCGCGGTCAAGGCGCCGATCGACATCCTGGGGCTGTCCAATGGCGCACGCAGTGGCCTGACCGGATTCATCGCTGGCGTGGCTCGCCAACCTGCCCTGGCGGGCCGCAACGTCACCATCAACAACCTGTTGCCCGGCCCGTTCGACACCGAACGTCTGGGCAAGACGCTGGCAGTGGCGTCCAAGGCCACCGGACAAACGCAGGACGAAGTGGCCGAGCAGCGCAAGAAGGGCATCCCAGCGGGTCGCTTCGGTACGGCCGATGAGTTCGGGGCGTTCTGCGCCTTCCTGTGCAGTGTGCACGCTGGCTATATGACTGGGCAGAATCTGCTGCTGGACGGCGGCACCTACCCGGGCACGTTCTAAGCCAGGCGGAAAACCTCGTGCAGGCGTTCATGCCCGCCTGCACAGCGATCAAGGTCGATGTGGTTCGAAGACGCCCCGCGCACGCCCATGCGCAGTCCTATCCGAAGACGCAGTTCGTCTTGAAGACTGCAGATCATGCATCCCGGTATGCGCCCCCGCCTTTCGCCAGAGCGAATCACGGCAGGCACTGTAGTGCGCAGTCGAATCCAGGCGCAGAAATGCAAAAAGGGAGCCGTGAGGCTCCCTTTCTACTTACCGCCGCACGAAATCAATCAAGCGACGACCAAAATTTGGAGCGGGAAACGAGGTTCGAACTCGCGACCTCCACCTTGGCAAGGTGGCGCTCTACCAGCTGAGCTATTCCCGCATATTCACTTGCCTGGCGCTTTCTTTAACTCCGTCTTTCGACTTCGTTTCGAAGAATTTGCGTCGCAGCAGCGAAGAACAAGACTATACATACGTTTTTCCGCTCGTGCAAGTCATCGGAAGATTTTTTTGAAAATCAGCGATCTGCACCGGTTTCTTTCACGGGGTACAACCGGGTCCGGCCCTGTACCTTGCGGCGCCGGGCCGCCTGCGCACGCTCGCGCTTCTTGCGTGGCGCATGGCTGATGCCGCGCAGGCACGCCAGAATGACCAGTGCCATGACGGTGGTGAACAGCGCAGTCGCTTCGCGCCCCATGCCTGCCGCAATACCTACTGCGGACGTCAACCAGATACTGGCCGCCGTCGTCAGGCCACGAATGGCGTGTTCGTCGCGCAGCTTGATGATGGCTCCAGCGCCAAGAAAACCGATGCCCGCGATGATCCCCTGCAGCACGCGGCTGAGGTCCTGCACGGCCATCCCGCCCTGCAGCGGAACGATGACGAACAGCGCCGCACCCAGGCAGACCAGCATATGGGTACGAAGACCGGCCGAGGTGCCGCGCGACTCGCGCTCGAAGCCGATCAGGCCGCCCAGCACTACAGCCATCAACATCCGCACGGCGATCTGGGTGAATTCGCCGACGTCCTTGATATCCGAGAACTCATATCTGATCGTGGTGACGACCACATCCCATGTATCGCCCATGCGATCTCCGTCGTGCGATGTTTTGCTTCAGGCCCCAGCAAAGAAAAAAGGAGGCAGCCCCCCGTGGGCAAGCGCCTCCCTTCTGCAACCGGCCGAAGGCCGGTGTCGATCAACGAGCAGGATTGGCGGTCGGGATCGGCGAGCTCTTCGATTCCGAATCCGGGGTGCCGTTGGTTTCGGCCGAGGGCGATGCATCGCCACCCGAAGCGCTGTTCTTCTTGGCATCACGGTTCTTCATCGAACCGTGCGTGGTGCCTTGATGCGTCGAGCCAGCGTGAGTGGCGCTGGTGCCCGGCGCAGCCTGCGCACCCGACTGACCCGGCAGCGGCGAACCGGGGTTCTGGTTGCCTTGGTTGCTCGGGTTGGGCGAGCCCGGAGCCGGAGCAGCGGTCTGTGCAACAGCCACGGAAGCGCCCAGGGCCAGGGCTGCGGAAACGATGGTGGTCTTGATGAACTGGGTGGTTTGCATGTCGCGCTCCTGGAGCGTTGGTTTGGAACCAGAGCTACAGCAAAGGGTGTGCCCACCCTTCTTCGAACATCGTATCGGCCTGCACTCCTGCCCAGGTTTTGTCCTCCTACATATAGAGGGGGAACGAGCGTCAAACAGACATGGCCTGCGAATCACGAATCGACACAGCGTTCTGCCCACGTCGCCCGATTGCAAACCAGGCAACTTTATCGTCCGCTTTCTACACCGAGCGACGATTCAGGCCAGATCGGAGATGGCATGAGCGTTGCTCTGACATGGTCATTCCCTTGCCACCTGCCTACGGTGGCGGACCATCCAAGGAGCGTCGCATGCCCAACACCCCTGAAGTCTTCACGCCCACGGAAGATGGTGGCCTGGCCAACGTCCCGCAATCCGAACGCGGTGACGATCCCGGCCGCCCGGCGGAAGCCACCAGCGCCGTCGCCGATCCGGCCAAGCAAGGCTCGGGTCGACCTGACGCCCTTCCCGTCCAGCATCCCGAGCGCGCGTCGTCCGCGTCCGCCGAAGCGCCATTGGTGTCGGAAGGCCAAGGCGCAGAGTCGTCCACAAGGCCGACGGATCCGCGTGCATCGGAAGGTGCCGCGCGTACTCCGACCGACCCGCCCGCCGTGCGCAGCGATGACTAGCGTTGCCAGACCTCGGGGCCGCTGCGCATTACGCGGCCCCAAAGCAATTCGGCCGGCAAGGCCGGCCGAACATTCGTTCGATGCAGAGGGCCCGAACGAACCGGGCCCGCATCGATCACGGTTGCGAGAAGTCGCCCGTGCCCAACAAGCCAATGTCATTGACTGGCGCACGCTGCATTTTCTCGGCCGTTTGCAGGATCTCTGCTTTTCCGCGCCGGAAGGCTTCGATCAGGTCATCGGGTTGACGCGACTTGGCGCCGAAGTGTTCGACCAGCGCATCGCCGGAAATCTCGAACTGCTGCGTTGCACGCCCTTCGAACAAGGCATTGAACCGGACTGCATCGCCGAAGACCGCGGGTGGCGTTTCCTTCGCAAGCTCGGTGGACATACTGCTTACCTCCGTAGTGTGACGAACGAATGTCCATCATCTCCAGCCCGCCCCGGGAAGGCGATGGGTCTTACCGACTGAAACGCCCCGCGCAGTGATTCATTCAACCAAAAGGAGTTGCCATGACTACCCGCCCCCTGGACAGCAACACGACAGAAGCCCAGCAGCGCGCCGAGGATCTGAAGGCCGACGCGCAGGCAGATGCCGTGCGCAGCGACACCACGCGCGGCAAGGTACTGCCACCCGACAGTCCGGTGGCCGTCCCCAACATGCCCGCCCCCCAGCCTGCGGAAACCGAGATCCCCGTCCGTGAGAACGTGAAGGACGATTCATCGAGCTGGGCGGACACCGTCGACGGCGGCACGCGAAAGACCTCGGTGCGCACCTCGCTGAACAATGGGTGAAGCATGACCCCGGCTTCGTTTTCCGAACAGGAAAGGAGCCGGGATTCACACGCCCGGCCCTGATACCCAGCGTAACCACGGCCGGGCACGCTGCATGCTAATAAGAAGGCAGACAAAAACAACGGATGCCTGTCATGCAAGCAAGTCTCGTCGCTGCACATATCGCCGCCGCCCACCAGGCAGCCCTGGTTGCCACCCGGGAACTGCTGGCCGCTGCACAAGAGTCCCCGGACTCGGTGGCCCGCTACGAATTGCTTGGCGCAGCGACCGAGATCGCTCGCGCGCTCGACACCCACCGCCACCTTTGGCCCTCCTCCTGACCACTGGTAGAACGACATGAACCCGATCCGCCGCCCCGCTATTCCCGATTCGTCCATCGCCGATGCCGACGAGCAGACGCTGTCGCATGAACAGGTGCTGTCCGGCATGGGCGTTCTGGTCGCCATTGCGCTGGTCGCGGCGGCGGTGCTCGTGGTGATCGACTTGCTGGTTTGAGCGTTATTTCACGTTGATGACGGCAAAACGTGCACACGCTGCAAAACTACGCTATACTTCATTTCTCAGACGCGGGGTGGAGCAGTCTGGCAGCTCGTCGGGCTCATAACCCGAAGGTCGTAGGTTCAAATCCTGCCCCCGCAACCAAATACAAGTCGATGTTCTCATCGCAGAAAAAGCCGCCTTCGGGGCGGCTTTTTCGTTTCCGCGGTCAGCAATCGCGATGGACTCGCCCTCGGTGTTTCGCACCGACTGCATGCGCATGGCGTGCCTGGGCGAGGTGCGCTTCGTCTCTCGCGATGATCGACTTGTGTCTCACGATCCGAACCCGGTTCGGAAGTGCGCCGGCCCCGGCTCTACTCACGCTACCAGACCGTGGCGTGAATTTTGCTGAAGCATGGGCTCCGAATGCGCAATTCCTACACAGGGCGGCCCCGGAGCCTCTCCAACCATGAGTAATCCTATTTCACCTACGCCCACTGTCCGCGCCAATATCAACCGGCCCGTGTTCTTCGCTTCCGCGATCCTCATCGGCCTTTTTTCATTCTTTGGCGCAGCCTTCACGGACACGGCGCGCGACCTGTTCACCAGTATCCAGGCCAAGATCGTCCAGGACTTCGGATGGTTCTACATCCTCGCCGGTGCCATCTTCCTCGGCTTTGCGCTGTTCCTGATGGTCAGTCGCTATGGCGACATCCGCCTGGGCCCTGACGACTCCGAACCCGACTACAACTACGTATCGTGGTTCGCCATGCTGTTCAGCGCCGGCATGGGTATCGGCATCCTGTTCTTCGGCGTCGCCGAGCCGATTCAGCACTACACCTCGCCACCGACCGGCATCGGCCGCACGACCGAAGCCGCGCGTCACGCGATGACGCTCACCTTCTTCCACTGGGGCCTGCATGCCTGGGCGATCTACATCGTCGTCGGGCTCTCGCTTGCCTACTTCTCGTTCAGGCGCGGATTGCCGCTGACCATCCGGTCATCGCTGTACCCGCTGTTCGGACGGCGCATCAACGGCCCCCTGGGCCACGCCGTCGATACCTTCGCGGTGATCGGCACGATGTTCGGCCTGGCCACGTCGCTGGGCCTGGGCGTGCTGCAGATCAATGCAGGCCTGACCCATCTGTTCGGCATCGAAAACGATATCCCGACTCAGGTCGTACTGATCGCCATCATCACGGCCATCGCCACGGCGTCGGTGGTCAGCGGTCTGGACCGAGGGGTTCGTCGCTTGAGCGAGCTGAACATCATTCTGGCAATAATGCTGCTGGTCTTCGTGCTGGCAACCGGCTCGACCGTCTTCCTGCTGCAGGCCTTCGTGCAGAACATCGGCTCCTACCTGGGCGAGCTGGTCCCGCGCACCTTCAGCATGTACGCCTACGAGCCCAACCCGTGGCTGGGCAACTGGACCCTGTTCTACTGGGGCTGGTGGATCGCCTGGTCGCCCTTCGTCGGCATGTTCATCGCCCGCATCTCGCGCGGCCGCACCATCCGCGAATTCGTGGCCGGCGTGATGATGGTGCCGGTGCTGTTCACCTTCCTGTGGATGACGGTGTTCGGCAACACCGCCCTGTCGATCGACATACAGGGCCTGGCCCCGCTGGGCGACATCGTCGAGAACAATCTGCCGCTGGCCCTGTTTGCTACCCTGGAGCAACTGCCTTGGCCGACCATCTCGGCTGGCCTGGCCGTGCTTCTGATCGTGAGCTTCTTCGTCACCTCGGCGGACTCGGGTGCCATGGTCATCGACATGATCACGGCAGGCAAAGGCAAGTTCACGCCGGTCTGGCAACGCGTGTTCTGGGCCGTCGCGTCGGGTCTGGTAGCGGCCATCCTTCTGGTTACGGGCGGCCTCAATGCGCTGCAGACCGCAGCCATTGCCAGCGCCCTGCCCTTTGCGGTCATCATGCTGCTGATGTGCTATGGCCTGCTGCGTGCGCTGCAGACCGAATCGGTGGCCGGCCGCATGCTGCCGATCGATGCCAACGAAGAAACGCCGCCCACCCTGACCTGGGAACAGCGCCTGGACTCGATCGTCCGGCATCACACCCGCGCGGAATTGTCGGAGTTCCTGGGTCAGGTCGCCGCGCCCGCCATGCAGGCCGTGGCCACGCAGATCCAGAGCGGAGAGGGTCTGACCGCCGAGCTGACGACCACCGACGAAAGCATGAGCATGACGGTGTCGCACGGCGACCGCGGCGTCTTCTCCTACAGCATGCGGATTCGTCCATACAAGGTGCCGAGCTTCGCCTGGATGCCGTCGTCTGACTTCGCGGAAGCCAAGCGGCTGCACTATCGCCTGATGGCGCGCAGCACCGATTCGGACGGCGCACACGATGTGACGGGTTTCACCGAAACCCAACTCATCAACGACTTCCTGGCGCGCTACGCGCGTTTCCGCAACGCCCGTCGCGCGGGTTGAACGTCCTGGCAGCCGGTGTGTCACACTCTGTGACCCCGGCTGCATGCTCCCTGCATGGACGAGGCGGAAAATACAGGACAGGCAAAGCGGTTTTGCCTGGGAGAAGGACATGCGGCGTATCGCCATCACGTTGTTTGCAATCGGTAGTCTGGCTTCGGCCGGGCAGGCGCTCGCCTGGGGCGGGTCGCGTGGGTACTACCACGGCGGTGGCCACCGCCATCATCACTACCACAAGGGCAGCAACAGCGGGAACGTGGCGGGCGCCCTGATCGGCGGCGCCATACTGGGCGTCGTGGCAGGCACGCTCATCAGCAACGCCAACGCCGACCGTCGCACGACCGTCATCGAAGAAGCTCCCGCCATGGCGCCACCCGGCGCCTGCTATGACCAGTACCGAGGCGTCTATGTCGCCTGCCAGGCTGCGCCCGTTGTCAGCAGCTACGGCTATGAGCTGCCACCCGCCTCTTATTCGGAACCGGGCTTGCAGCGCGCCTACCCGCAGCCGTCGACGGAATATGGCAATACCGGCCAATACCCGTATGGCAATTCGGCTCAGGCTTCGAACCATGGGCAGTACGGGTATGCCCAGCAGCAGCAACAGTACGGCCAACAGCCATATGGTCAGGTTCCTGGAACCTTCCAGGAACCGCTGCAACACGCCGTCGTGCCGCCACGGCCGACCGTGCTACCTGCCTACGCGGGCCACGAAGGCCCCGTCGGCGACCGCTACGACGGTCCGGTCGATAACCGTTATTGATTGAATGAATGAAGAGCGGGCCGCAATCCAGTGGTTGCGGCCCGTTTGCTTTATTGAGCGTCGCCGCTGCGCTCGATCTTCCAATCGACCTCATCCTTTGGCGTGCTGACGCGTTCTTCGGCATGCATCGCTGCGCTCGGCGAAATCGGGTCGCTGGCAGGGAAGGTATCTTCAAGCGCGTCGTCCAGCGCTTCCTGATAGGTAGTGGGCGAATCCTCCGGACGATTGACGTCGTCGGATTCCGGCTTACCAGTGCGAGGTGCGGTTTCGGGGGACATAGTGGCTCCTGCCAAGTTGAAACTGGCGGCCCGAAGGCCGCGATGGTTCATATCAAGCAAGTGCCATTCCCTGTCGTCAGGGGAAGTCGCGCGTATCCAGCACCGCCACGTCGCCCAGCGCGACCTGAAGCTTCATCTGCGCCGCCGCCACCATATGCACGGCATTGGCCGAAAAACTGGCCAACATGCCTTCCGGTGTGGGGATGGCGCCGAAGCGTTCGCACAGCGCCTGGCGAGTGACGAGAAAGGGTTGAGGGCCCAGCCCTTCGACGTCGAGCACGAAGCTCACGCCCAGGCGGTCCTCGGCAACCGTTGGCATCAACGTATCCGCATGCATGGCGATTCCTGGAAAGGTCGGGTCAAGTCTGCAGCGAATTCCATGCCGATAATTCGCCGAATGTTGGCGTTGGATCAAGCTCCGTACAAACCACGGTTCTAGTACTCGCCAGACGGTGCTAGAAATAGGGTGTCTCTGACGGAGGTGCATCATGTACAAGCGCGTTAGCGTCATGCATACAGTGGGTGCTCATCATCATGGCAACTGGGTGCCGCGCCGGCACGTTGCGCGATCCAACCGGTCGTCCCGCTTTTCGCCATGCCAGCCGATGGCCATGTGCTGGGTGCTGGCCATTGCTGTAGGCATCGGCGCCTGCTTCCTGACCGCCATGATCTGGATCACGCTCAAATAAGAAGCCGGCACTGCATTGCCGCTGTCCACCGGCTCTGCCCCCGCCGTCCTGATCGCGACAGCGGGTTGGCAGGCTGATGCTTCACGACCCGCTTTGCGTGCCCGTGGTGTGGGCGCGCCATTCTTCCAGGGTCACGGCGTGACCGTTTTGCCCTGCAACGTCCACGATCTGTTGGTCGCCGTCCGGGTGCGTACGCAACTCGGCCACGATGTCTGCCAACGTGGGCTCGGCGTCGATCTGTCGCAGGAAATCCTGCAATCCTTGTCCATGCATGCTCGTCTCCTTGGTCAGGCATTGGCTTCGCGGCCGATGGCCAGCAAGGCGTCCACTTCCTGCACGATCTTGTTGCGGGCCGTCTCGAATGCCGCGCTCTCGGAATCGGCATTGAAGGGGTCGATCGTCAGATCATTGGTCAGGAACTGGCTGTTCTCCACCTCGCCGCGATAGGTTTCGGCCCGGCCGGCGTACAGGCCCGTCTCGCCATTGCGGTCGAGGATGATGCGAATGCCGTAACGCGCGCCCGTCGCGTCGGTGTGAACATAGTCGTGTTGTCGTGGATTCATGCGGACCTCCTGCTGGACATGAGGACGGGCCGATACGGCCCGCGTGCCGGGCAATGCAGCAACGGCCGTGCCCCTGGCGGCCCGTCCATGCATGGGCAGGTACAGGCAGTGCTGCGATGCACACACACCACCCTGAGTTGCCTCCCATGACCATTGCTTCCCCTGCCCGATCCCGCTTGCGTTGGGCCGGCCTGGCGCTAGGCTTCGCCTTCAGCGGATTCTTCGATGGCATCCTGCTTCACCAGATCCTGCAATGGCACCATCTCCTGTCGGGCGTGGCCACCGGCCGTTTTGCCGACCTGCGCGTGCAGGTCATGGCCGACGGGATCTTCCATCTGTTGATGTACGTAGTGGGCGCCGTGGGACTGACATTGGCGATACGCGCCAGGCACTCGCTGGCCGAGCCCGGCGGCGCGAGGCGCTTGCTCGTCGACTTCCTGGTCGGATTCGGTAGTTGGCACGTGATCGATGCCGTCTTTTCGCACTGGCTGGTGGGCCTGCACCGCATCCGCATGGACGTGGCCGAACCCATCTGGTGGGATATCGGCTGGCTGGTAGCGTTCGGGCTGGTGCCCTTGGCGGTCGCGGCGATCCTGCGTCGTAGGGGCGGTGATGGCTCGCCTGGCGCGCGCAGCACCGCATTGGTGGCAATGGCGGTATTGAGCGGTGCGACACTATTGGCAGCGGCGGTCAGCCTGCTGCCCGTGCCCGGCGCCCTGCCTGGCACCTCGGTCGTGGTCTTGCAGCCCGGCGTCACGGCCGGTCAGTGGCTGGGCCAGGTGGCGCAAGACGATGTCCGGGTGCTGTGGAGCGATGCCGCAGGCGCGGTGTGGATCGTTCAGGCCGATGTCGATGTCGACCGGCTGAGTTGGTACGGACGTGGCGCCATGTATGTGAGCGCCAGCGGGGTGCCTGCGACCTGTGCGGACTGGATCACGCCTGGTCAGCAAGGATTGCAGTCGCTTTGAGCTGGCGTCTTGAAGAGACGCTTCGCGCGTCAGCGCGCGGCGTGCAGTTCGGTGGCGATCGCCCGGCATCGGGCTCGCAGAACGTGGGGGTGACGCATTTCCTTGACGGGCGCTTCGAAGCGCACCGTGGAGTCCAGATGCCTGACTTCGATCAGCATGGTGCTGCCTCGGTCATCGAAGTCGACACGAACGAGTGCTGCGCCAAGAATCTCTGCTGCCGTGGTCCTGATCCAGTCTTCTACCTGCAGGCCATCCTCGTACTCGACCGGCTCACAGAACACAGGCAAGCTCGTCTAGGCATGGGCCGAATGGCAGGTAGGCGCGGAACACGAGCGGACTCCGTTGAAAAGTGCCGGAAGTTTAAATGGCGGCGCCCGTACTTTTACTAACTGGCTTGCGTACGCTTCAGGCCAGCAGTAGCGCGCTGCGCGATCGGATACACAGATATTTGTGCCGCGTCGTAGGTGAATTGGTTTGCCGAGGTCCTTGATCCATCCATAGCCGGTCGTCGCCTGCCTTGCGCTGTCCTGCCTGACTGCGATCGTTTGTTTCCCGCCCGCCACATATGTCGCCCCCCACATATTCGATCGGTGCACTGCTGCGCTACCTGTTCAAGTGGGCGATGCTTGCAACGATCATTGCTGCACTGGCCGGTACGGCATCCGCAGCCTTGCTGGCTGCCCTGGATTGGGCAACGGCCGTACGCGAGCAACATGCGCAACTGATCTGGCTGCTGCCCGTCGCCGGTTTTGCGGTGGGCTGGGTCTATATGAAATACGGCGCCGACGTGGAAGGCGGCAACAATCTGCTGCTCGAACGCATCCGCGAACCCGGCCAGACGGTTCCCCTGCGCATGGCGCCCATGATCTGGGGCGCGACAGTGGTGTCCCACCTGTTCGGCGCTTCGGTCGGCCGCGAGGGTACGGCTGTGCAAATGGGTGGCGCCCTGGCCGACCAGATCTCTCACCGGGCCCGGCTGGTGGGAGCAGATCGTCGCATCGTGCTGATGGCAGGCATCAGCGCAGGGTTTGCATCCTTGTTCGGGACGCCATGGGCAGGCGCGCTATTCGGGCTGGAGGTGCTCGCCGTCGGAAGCCTGCGGAAACAGGCGCTGCTTCCCTGCATCGTGGCGGCATGGCTGGCCGATGGCGTGAGCCAGGCCTGGGGCGCCCACCACACGCACTATTCCGTGCCGGTGTTGCCGCCAGTCAGCGGCTCGATGCTATCGAGCGCCCTGCTCGCTGGCGTCGCCTTCGGGCTGATGGCCTGGCTGTTCGTACGCAGCACCCACGGCTTCGGCGCCTGGACGAAGCGACGCCTTGCGTACGCACCGTGGCGCCCGTTCGCCGGGGGTCTGGTCGTTGCATTGGTCGTCTGGGGGCTGGATGCCCATCGGTACATCGGCCTGGGCATTCCGGTCATCCAGCAGGCGTTCGACCAACCGGTTCACACCCTGGACTTCCTGGCCAAGGCGGCCATGACGACGCTGTCACTGGGCACCGGCTTCAAAGGTGGCGAAGTCACTCCCTTGTTCTTCATCGGGGCGACCCTGGGCAACACCTTGGCGCCTTTGCTTTCCATGCCATTGGGCATGGGTGCCGCACTCGGGTTCGCCGCGGTGTTCGCCGGTGCCGCCAACACGCCGATCGCCGCCACCGTCATGGCCATGGAACTGTTCGGCCTGTCCATCGGACCGTATGCCGCCCTGGCCTGTTGTGCTGCTTACCTGACTTCGGGACGAGCCGGCATCTACGCTGGCCAACGCCTGCGAATCCCTCCGAACGAATGAACAGAATTTTGTCCGGGCGGAGTCTTTGACAACTCAACCGAAAGACTGCTATAGTCTTTTTCTCGACGGCATTTACCGATGCACGTGGGCCAGCGGAGACACCGCAGGCTTGATTGGCAAGTGGTTCAGGGCATCCTGATTCCAGCAAATCGAAACCACTGCAGGAATTTGGTGAAAACCAAAATAAAAACCGGGTATAATGCTGGCAGCCAAGGAAGAAAAGCTGGTTGAAAAGCGCTGAATAAGTTCAAGCAGTGCGGCTCAAACAGTACCAAGGTTGGCGATCATGACTCCAAACATGATCTGCTGAATGTGACAGTTTGCTGTATAATGCAGCGCTGTACGAAAATGCGGGAATAGCTCAGTTGGTAGAGCGCCACCTTGCCAAGGTGGAGGTCGCGAGTTCGAGCCTCGTTTCCCGCTCCAAATTCTAGAAAGCCCAGACTTCGGTCTGGGCTTTTTGCATTTGATCCAGCCTTTTCGCTGCCGACTCCGATCATGCTCACCTTCTGAGCCTGCCGAGCTGGTCGACCATGTCAGTTGCAGGCATGGCCACCCGTCGAGCCAGCCCGTATTCGACAGCCCGGAGGCAGCGCACCCAACCACCATGTCTTGCCGTGTAGGTGGCGTCGTAGAAACGGGGCTCGTTCTCGAACAACGGGCCTTGGGGCATGGGCACGTCGGTGTTGCCATCTGCTCCTGCCTTTTGCCCGTGCACCCACCTACTTCGGTCGACGCATGTTCAGATACCCGTTCATGCCGATGGTGAAGTAGTCGCCCGGGCCGCCTGCCCGCAGCAAGGGCTGCGCGCGGGCCGTCTGGAAGATGCCGTCGTCCAGCAGCGAGGTGTCGATATGCACCCTCACGACTTCGCCCAGGACCAGCCAGGTGGGAACCGCCACGCCATCGGCGCCCTGCAACTGGATGATCTGGGTACGCCGGCATTCCATCGCGACCGGACTTTCCTGCACGCGCGGCGGACGCACGTCGGCACTGGCCAGCGGCGTCAGGCCCGACAGCACGAACTCGTCCACATCGGGCGGGGCTGACACGCTGCTTTGGTTCATCGGGTGGGCCAGCGCTTCGGTCGCCAGGTTCCAGACGAATTCGCCCGTTGCCTTGATGTTGGCCAGGGTGTCCTTGTGACCCACGCTGGCGAAGCCGATGATGGGCGGCAGGTAATTGAAGGCGTTGAAAAAACTGTAGGGCGCCAGATTCAGCTTGCCGTCCGCTGCGCAGGTCGATATCCAGCCGATCGGGCGCGGCGCGACAATCGCACTGAAGGGGTCGTGGGGCAGCCCGTGGCCTTGCCGGGGCGCGTACGAATACGTGGTGGGCATGAAAACGTCTTCCGTTTCAGGAACTGCCCTGCGCTATGCATGGCAGTTGGCCTGCCGGCGCGGCCAGGGCCGAACAGGTTCGTTCGGCGGGCGCGACGGCAGGCGTTTCTCAGCGCAGCATTATCGACCGGATGCGGATCAATCCAGCGCGCGGTTGCGCGACTCCACGTCCACCGCCCAGATCGCCAGGGCGCCCACGACCAGCATGCCCGACAGCACTGCCAACGCCAGCGTGAAGTGGCTGCTCATGATCGGCGCGATGATGGCGGGGGCGAACAGACCGCCGAGGCGAGCCATGGCGCCTGCCGTGCCCATGCCGCTGGCACGCAGGTCGGTCGGATAGACCTCCGGGGTGAAGGCGTACAGCGCACCCCAGGTTCCCAGCAGCGAGAAGCTCATCAACAGCGTCGAGCCGACCACCAGCACCGGTGAAGAACCGAAGCTGTAGAACATGCACCCTACCGCGCTGAGAAGCAGGAAGCCGATCAGCGTGGGCTTGCGGCCCCAACGCTCCACGCCGTAGGCCGACAACGCGAACCCGGGCAACTGCACCAGGGCCAGGATGACCAGGAAGACCTGACCACGCATGAAGCCGAAGCCTTCGGCGCTCAGCTTGATCGGCAGGTAGACGAAGACGCCGTAGTAGGCGATCGATATCAGCGCCCAGGCCACCAGCAGCGAAATGCTGCGGCGACGCAGCTCAGGCGAGAACAGAGCGAAGATCGATTTGCGGGGCTGCGTTTCGGGTTGCAGCGCAGGGATGGGCGTGGTGTTGCCGTTGACCTTCGCCACGCGCTCGAGGATCTCGCGCGCCTGCTCCGACTTGCCGTTGCGATTCAGGAACATCGGCGATTCAGGGATGTAGAAGCGCAGCACGACGCCGACCAGGGCAGGAATGCCGGTCACGAAGAAGATCACGCGCCAGGCGTCGTCGCCCCACGACACGGCCAGCAGTGCCAGGATGGCCAGGAAAATCGTGCCCAGGGCCCAGAACGATTCCAGCAGCACCAGCCAGCGGCCACGACGATCGGCAGGCAGGAACTCGGCCATCATGGTGTAGTCCACGGGCAGCGTGCCGCCCACACCGATGCCGGTGAAGAACCGCAGGACCAGCAGCCAGGCGAATTCAGGCGCGAACGCCGAGGCCACGCCCGCGCAGGCATCGATCACCACCGCGATCATCAGCACGGGACGGCGGCCGATGCGGTCGGCCAGCCGGCCGAAGACGAACGCGCCGATCAGCATGCCGACGAAGAAGAAGGTGCCGCTCTGCAAGGCCTGCGGAATCGTCAGGCCGAAGGTCTTGGCGATCGACGGCACGCTGAAGCCGATCGACAACACCTGCATGGCATCGGCCAGCCAGACCAGTCCGAAGATCACGAACAGGCGGTACTGGAACTTCCCGACGCCCGCTGTCTGGATGCCTTTTTCTACAGATACGAATGAATTTGCCATATCAGAGCTCCTCTTTGGTAATGGCAATGCTGTGAATCCGTCATCCCGCGGCGGGACGGCCATTGTCGTCGAGACAATCCGCCGTCCCTTGCGCAGACGACTGCCGGGCGCAACAGTCCCCTTCGGCACCCAGGAAGGGGTCCGATCACAAACTTCGTTTTCATGGTCTGAATCACGGGCGGGCCACCATGGCACGCCCGCGTACACACGGGCCTGCGGCGTCAGGCGGGCGCGCGCACCGTCACGCGGACCGCCCCGTGCACCGCCCTATCGGCCGGCGCCGCTACGGTTCAGGCGCATGGGCGTGCGTGCGCAGGCGGCCGATCGCCGTCGTGTCGTCTGTCCATGCTTTTTTCTCCGGTGCGAATCGTTCGCGCAGGTAGCCCAGCAGATCGGCGATCTGCTGGTCGTCGAGGCTGTCGCCAAAGCCCGGCATGTAGCCCAGGTCACCGTTGGCCGGCTCCTGGATGCCATGCAGGATGACCTGGATGAGATTGGTGGGCGTGTCGGCGTGCAGGCTGGTGCTGGCGTCCAGCCTGGGCTTGACGCCGAACAGCGTCGGCCCGCTGCCGGCTTCGTGGCAGACCGCGCAGGCGTTCTGATAGATGCGTTCGCCATTGGCACGGTTCTGGAACACCGTGGCCGCAGCGGGCGCGGCGGCGGGTTTGACCGGCTCGGCAGCCACGCGCTGGGGTGCCGGGCTGCCAGGCAGGTTCAGCAGGTAGGTGGAGATGGCGCGCACATCGCTTTCGGGCAACTGCGCCAGTCCGTGGATGACGGGCGCCATCGGGCCGGCGGCCACGCCGTGCCGCGCCGAAAAGCCGGTACTCAGGTACTGACTCAGTTCCTCGGCAGTCCACGGCACGTCGGCGCTGGCCAGCCGATTGAGCGCCGGGGCGACCCAGCCCTCGGCCTCGCCACCGGCGAGTCGATTGCCTATGCCCGTCTTCTCGGCCCCCAGTGCGTTGCGCGGGGTATGGCAGGCGCCGCAATGGCCCGCCCCCTCGACCAGATAGGCACCGCGATTCCATTCCAGGCTTTGCGTAGGGTCGGGCTGGTAGACCTTGTTCTCGTGGAACAGCAGGTTCCAGCCTGCCAGCCCGGCACGGACGTTGTACGGAAAGGCCAGCTCGGTCTTGGGCGGCTCGCTGGCCACGGCGGGCTGCGTCATCAGGTACGCATAAAGGGCCTGCATATCGGCGTCCGTCATCTTGGCGAAGGCCGTGTACGGGAAGGCCGGATAAAGCTGCCGTCCGTCGCGGTGCACGCCTTCGCGCATCGCGCGTTCGAAGGCGCCGTAAGACCAGCGGCCGATGCCGGTGTCGAGGTCGGGCGTGATGTTGGTGCTGTAGATGACACCGAACGGCGTTTCCAATCCCAGTCCGCCTGCATTGGGCGTTCCGTTGGGCGCGGTGTGGCAGACCATGCAGTCGCCTGCGGCGGCGACCAGCCGGCCGCGCTCGATGGCGGCCTCCGAGTAGACGGACAGATCGGGCCCGTCGGTCGGGGCGATGGCGGGTTTGGCTGGCCATGCCATGGCGATCAGACCGGCCGCTGCCGCGACCAGGCCAGCGCCCGCCACCAGCCACCCTCGCCCCTTGTTCATCCAGCGCCGCGTCGAGGATTCAGGCGCTTGCGCCGATACGAGCGCCTGCCGCACGGTTTCCGCCTCGAACGGCACTTGCCTCAGGCGCACCCCGGTGGCGTCGAAAATGGCGTTGGCAATGGCGGCCGCCGCAGGCAGCGTGACGACGCCGTCTGCCTCGATCTGGCCGGTGGCCACGACGGCGTCGGCGGGCGCATGCGCAGCCAGCGAGTCGGTGCCTGCGTTTGCCAGCGCAGTCGCGTGGCCGGTGCCGGACGACGGATTGGACGCCAGCCCGTTCCAGTCATCGAATCGCGTCGGCGCGGCCAGCAAGCGCCGGGCGGCGTCCAGCAGTCTTGGGTCGTCGGTGTGGATGCTGGCTGTTTGTGCCGCGCTCAATGCCTGTCCGTCGCGCCCCACGACCACGCGCGTCACATCGATGTGACCGGTCACGGCGTCGACCGCGACGTCGGCCACCCACGCGCTCCAGGTCTCGGTCAGTCTGCCGTCGGCTGCGCGCGCATGCACCCGCGCCGATGCGAAGCCACGGCCACGCAGGTGACGCGCAGGCGCAGCCGGGATCAGGGATGTGGCCCGATCCGGGTCCGGTCCTGCAGTTGCGACCTGCCACGCGGCGCGGGCCGCCATCTGTTTGGTCAGCCGGCGTCCCGGGCCGGGGTCCAGGCGGTCAAGCCGATAGGCCAGCGGATCGTCGCCCGCCCGCGCTGCTTGTTCGTCGAGCCAGACTTCCTGGGCGAACACCTGCGCGGCATCGAGATCGGCGGCCGCTGCGTTCGACAGGTCGGACCCGGCCGCTGCCGACACCGGCGTGCCCATGCCAATGGCCGATTGAGCCGTGGGCAGGGCCGACGGACCTGCCTGCAGCGGCTGACTCAGCAGGCGCGCCAGACTGGGGCGCACCGCCCAAGGACCCGCGCCTTGCCAAACCACGTGGGAAGGCTCAGCCGAAGGCGAGGCTGCAGATCGGCCATCCGGCACTTGACCGGCAGCGTCCGGGAGCGGCGTTCCAATGGGTTGCAGCGACAGCGCAGCAGTCGCCGCCGGGCCTCGCACGGCCACTTGCACGGGCCGCTGCACGGCATGCGACATCAGTGCAGCGTCGACGGCGGCATCCAGGACATCGAGCACATGCAGCGTACCGAACGAAGCCGCGTCGACGTCGACCACGGTGACGCGATCCGCCGGCATGCCCAGGGTGCGCGCCAGTTCTTCGACCAGGCCAGGATGATCGGCAGGCCCCACGGGCGCCCACACGGTGGCCTGGCCACCGACGCACCATGCGACGGCAGCGGCGCCATCACCGGCACTGCGTGCCGGTACCTGCCAGACGTAGGCAGGCGCATCTGGCGTGGGCGCGGCTCGGCCAGCGGCCGCTTCAGGTGCCTGCCAAACGGGCTGCAGGGTGTCGGCAGCCTGGCGCGCCAGCACGGCGGACACTGCGACCACCCCGACGAAGGACTGCCGCTGCACCACCTCGACCACGCCGGGCAGTGCGCCGGGCACGTCGAGCGACAGCAACCGCGAACCGCCGTAGTGCCGCCCATCCCAGCGCATCGCCGGCGGGCGCAGCGGCACGCCATGCAGCACGCCTTCCGGCCGCGCCGGAAGCCGGGTCGATGGGCCCAGAACCGAACCTTCGGCGTCCATCACGCCGCGCCTCCGTCCGGGTGGCCAGCGCGACGCCGGGCCGCCAGCCGCGCGGCCTGCAGGATTTCGATGTGGGTCCCGCAGCGGCACAGATTGTGTCGCAATTCTTCGCGAATCGCTTGTTCCGAGGGATGCGGATTGCGGCGAAGCAGCGCTTCCGTGGTCATGATCATGCCGTTCAGGCAGTAGCCGCATTGCGCGGCATCGCAGTCGATGAACGCTTGCTGGGTTGGGCCGGGACATGCCGGGCCGCCCAGTCCTTCGAGCGTGGTGACCTGGCGGCCCACGACGCCCTGCACAGGAATCACGCAGGAACGCGCGGCCACGCCGTCGACCAGCACCGTGCACGCCCCGCACTCGCCCAGCCCGCAGCCGTACTTCGGACCGTTCAGTTCCAGGTCGTTGCGCAACACGAACAGCAGCGGCGTGGCCGGCGCGGCGACGACCTCGTGGGAATGACCATTGACGCAGACGCGCGTCGACGGTGCCACGCCGGAAACCCGGTCTGCCTGACTGCTGTGGTTCATGAAGCGCATTCTCCCGGGTGCGATCGCAGATCGCTCAAGCGGCCGCAGCCTTCCTGGCTGCAGGGTCGACCAACGGCACATTGAACACGTCGTAGCCGAAACACCAGGCCGGATCTTCGTTGGTACGCAGCCAGGTATTGTCGTGCGAGATGCGCTGGACCTTGCTGGCCCGCTCTGCACGATTGGCTTCGTACAGTGCGAACGCCAGTTCGTGATGGACGACGCCGACTTCCTGGAAGCAGCGCACCAGCATGGCGGCGTCTTCGATGGCCATCGCCGCGCCCTGTGCCATGTGCGGCTTCATGGGATGGCAGGCATCGCCCAGCAACACCAGGCGGCCACGGCTCCACAGGGGCAGCGGATCGCGTTCGAGCAGCGACCACTTGGTCACTTCGACAGTGGCGTCCACGAGTGCCTGGATGGTCGGATGCCAGCCCGCGAAGGTTTCGCGCACTTCTTCCCGGCTGCTGGGCAGCCAGCGATCCTTCAGATCCCAGTGTTCGACCGGCACGCCGGTCACGTAATAAAGCTCGTCCTGCTTGCCGGTGACGAAGTAGGTCATCAGGTGACGGTCTTCGCTCCACCACTTCACGCACGGATCGAAAGGCAGCATGCCAGGCTTGGTCGCAGGCGTCGGGAATACCGCACGGTGCGCCAGGTAGCCCGCGTATTTCGGCGGCTCGACGCCAAGCAGCTCTTCACGGATACGCGAATTGACCCCGTCGGCACCGATGACGATATCGGCCTCTGCCGTGGTGCCGTCGGCGAAATGCAGGTGAACGACCTCGCCGGTGTCCTCGACCTTGGTCAGTTGCTTGCCAAAGGCCACGACGCCGTCGGGCAGCGCATTCATCAGCAAGGCGTGGAAGTCGCCGCGGTGAACCGTGAGATAGCTCGCGCCGTATTCCTTGACGGCGAAATCGCCCAGCGGGATCTGCGCCAGGACGTCTCCGGTCTGCCAGTGACGGCTGTACCAGAAGTCAGGATGCGAGCCCTGCTCGTTGAGCGCGTCCTCGATGCCGATGCGGCGAAGAATCTTCATCACGTTCGGGCCGACGTGGATGCCGGCGCCCTGGCGCGAGAAGGACGGGGCCTGTTCGAAGACCCGGACGTTATAGCCGGCCTTGATGAGCAATGCGGCAGCGGCCGCGCCGCCCAACCCGACGCCGACGACGGCAATGCGAGGCTGCTTTGACACTTGAATTCTCCTGACGAAAAGCGAAAAACGACGGCAACCGACGCCACACACAGGTGGCTGCTCAATGCCTGGCACGTTGCATTAACCGTGCCAGCGCGAAAACTCATTTAAAGCGTACACGCTCGAAATAAAAGATGCCACGGGTGATTCCACGAAGCACCAAGACAGGGATTCTGCGCACCAAATTGGCTATAAACATGAGTATTAACACTATGTTGGGGCGAAATATTGATGATTGAGTTTTGAGGATTCTTCTGAAAAAATAAGTGTGTACGCTCATAAAACAACGTGAGAGATACCCACATGAGTCAGACCTTCCGCATCGGCCAGATCGTTCCCAGCTCCAACACCACCATGGAAACCGAGATCCCGGCCATGCTGCAGGCGCATTCGCAGATCCGGCCCGAGAATCGCTTCACCTTCCACGCCAGCCGCATGCGCATGAAGCACGTGGTCAAGGAAGAACTGGCGGCGATGGACGCCGAGAGCGACCGCTGCGCCCTGGAGCTGTCGGACGCGCGCGTCGACGTGCTGGGCTACGCCTGCCTGGTGGCGATCATGGCCATGGGGCACGGCTATCACCGAGTCTCGCAGGCCCGCCTGACCGAACGCACCACCAGCAACGGCGCCACCACACCGGTGATCACGAGCGCAGGCGCGCTGGTCGATGCGCTCAAGGTGATGAAAGCGAAGAAGATCGCGCTGGTCGCGCCCTACATGGTCCCGCTGACCAAGCTGGTGATGGACTACATCGCCAACGAAGGCTTCGAGATCGTCGACTGGCGTGCGCTCGAGATTCCCGACAACCTCGACGTGGGCCGTCACGACCCTGCCCGCCTGCCGGACATCGTCGCCACCATGGACGTGGCCGACGCCGACGTGATCGTGTTGTCGGCCTGCGTGCAGATGCCCTCCCTGCCCGCCATCGCCCATGTCGAGGCCATGACCGGCAAGCCGGTGCTGACCGCTGCCGTGGCCACCACCTACGCCATCCTGAAGGAACTCAAGCTCGATCCCGTGGTGCCGGGCGCAGGTGCGCTGCTTTCGGGTGCCTATCCCTTCGCCGACTGAGGAAACCGCCATGAGCCCTGCCAACCGCCCCGCCCCGCGCGGCTACAACGTCCATGCCAACGGCATCCGCCAGCATCTGCTGCATTACGCAGGACCCGGTCCGCAATTGCTGCTGATCCCCGGCATCACCTCGCCTGCCATCACCTGGGGCTTCGTCGGCGAGCGGCTGGCCGAGCGCTTCGACGTGCACATCCTCGACGTGCGCGGCCGGGGGCTTAGCGAAACGGGCGACCTGGACTACACGCTCGACGCCATGGCCGATGACGCCCTCGCGCTGGCAGCACGCATGGACAAACCGATCGTCATGGGCCATTCGATGGGCGCCCGCATCGCCATCCGCGCGGCGCGGCGCAACCCTGCCGACATCCATGGGCTGCTGCTGGTCGACCCGCCGATGTCCGGACCGGGCCGCCGCCCTTATCCGGCCAAGTGGGCCTGGTACAGCGACTCCATCCGCCTGGCGCAGCGGGGCTGCAGCGCCGAAGACATGCGCCAGTTCTGCCCGACCTGGACCGACGAGCAGGTCGCGCTGCGCGCCGAATGGCTGCATACCTGCCATTGGGGCGCCATCCGCCAGGCTTGGGACGGTTTCTCGACCGACGACATCCATGCCGACCTGCCGCAGATCAAGCTGCCCGCGCGCCTGGTGATCGCCGGGGGGGCCACCGTGGTGCTGCCCGAAGACGAAGCAGAGTTCAAAACGCTGGTTCCCCACGCCGACACCCGCCGTGTCGGCGGCGCCGGTCACATGATCCCCTGGGACGACCTGGAAGGTTTCCTGGCGGCGGTCATGGACTTCTCTGCCTGAACCTGCCCGACCCCGTACCCGGCAACGAACTGAAAGGATCCGATATGGACCACGCCAGCTTCACCGAAATCTGCCTGCACCAGTTGAAGATGTCCGGTGTGCGGGACGGCGAGCGCCTGATCGTGCTCACCCAGGGCAGCGAACGGCTCGACTATGCCGATGCCTTCATGGCCGCCGGCCAGCGTCTGGGCGCGAACATGTATCACATGCGCCTGCCCGCGCCGCTGCCCACTGCGGGCTGGAACGTGGGCGCGACCGGCCTGGCCGCCCTGCCCGAGGCAGTCGAGGCGCTCAAGCGCTGCGACATGTTGATCGACTGCATCTTCCTGCTGTTCTCGAAGGAACAGTTCGCCATCCAGGCCGCGGGCACCCGCATCCTGACGGCCGTCGAGCCGCCCGCCTTGCTGGCCCGCATGCTGCCCTACCCCGAACTGCGCGAGAAGGTCGAGATCGGGGCGGCGATGCTGGAGAAGGCGAAAGTCATGCGCATCACCTCGCCGCAGGGTACCGACGTGACCTACACGCTCAACACCTATCCGACGATCGCTGAATACGCATGCACCGACACACCCGGCCGCTGGGATCACTGGCCCTCGGGCTTCGTGTTCACCGGCGGCGACGATGACGGGGTGGACGGCACCATCGTCGTGTCGCCCGGCGACATCCTGCTGCCCCAGAACCTGATGGTGCGCGAACCCATCGTCTACACCATCGAAAAGGGCTGGATCACCGACATCCGCGGCGGGCTGGAAGCCCAGATCGTCAAGGCCTACATGGACGACTTCAAGGACCCGCGCGGCTATGGCATGAGCCACGTCGGCTGGGGCATGAACCCGCACGCACGCTGGCACAACTTCGTGCCCGGCGAATTCCCCGGCGGCATGGGCATGGAGCCACGCAGTTTCTACGGCAACGTCATGTTCTCCACCGGCCCCAACAACGAGCTGGGCGGTCCCAACGACACCCCCTGCCACCTCGATATCCCCATGCGCGGCTGCTCATTGTTCCTGGACGACGAACCGGTCGTCATCGATGGCGACATCGTGGTCAAGGACATCCAGCTCAAGCGCAACTGACCAGGCCCACTCATGTCCAGCCAATCCCAGCAACAGACCTATTCGGCCGCCGGCTTCGGCCAGGCCGTGCCGCGCGGTCGGCGTCCCGGCATCATCGTCGTCGATTTCTCGTACGGCTTCACCGACCTGCAATACCCCACGGCGTCCGACGCACGCGACCAGATGGCCCGCACCAAAGCCATCTGCGACGCGTTGCGTGCCCGGGGCTTCCCGGTGATCTTCTCGACCATCGCCTACCATCCGGGCGACGTGGACAAGCTGCCCTGGCTGAAGAAGGCCACCGGCATGGCTGCGCTGATCGAAGGGTCGCGACTGGTGCAGATCGACGCAGCGACCGGCATCCAGCCGGGCGACGCCATCGTCACCAAGAAAGGGGCGTCCTCGTTTTTCGGTTCGACGCTGGCAGCCCTGCTGACCGGCGCGGGCGTCGACACCCTGATCGTGGCAGGGGCGACCACCTCGGGATGCGTGCGCGCAACGGTGGTCGATGCGGTGCAATCCGGCTTCAACGTGCTGGTCCCGCGCGACTGTTGCGCCGATCGCGCGCAGGCACCGCACGATGCCAATCTGTATGACATGCAGCAGAAGTATGCTGACGTGACCGATGCCGACGACATCCTGGACTGGATCGTCAACCTGCCCTCGTCCTGATACGCCGACCCCCGTGACGCTGCCCCTGCCCAAAGCCCTGCATGACGGACTGCTCGATCGTGCGGGCACGCTGCTGGTGGTGCGCAATCCGGTCGCCCCGCCCAAGCCGGCGGCAGGCCAGCCCGGTGCCGCTTCGGACTACGTGCCAGCCACGCCCGAGATCTTCGTCGCCGTGCTGGCCGACCCCGATGCCCCGGACGGCTGGCGTGCCCTGGCCTTCAACGGTCACGTCGATCTGGGCACCGGCATCCGTACGTCGCTTGCGCAGATCGTGGCGGAAGAACTCGAGGTGCCCTTCGAACGCCTGCAAATGGTGTTGGGCCATACCGAGGCCGCCCCCAACCAGGGGCCGACCATCGCCAGCGCCACCATCCAGATCTCGGCGGTGCCGTTGCGGCGCGCGGCGGCCCAGGCGCGTGAGCATCTGCTGGCGCTGGCTGGCGAACGCTGGGGGACGGACCCGGACACCCTGCAAGCGTGCGAGGGCACGATCCGCGATTCGGCCGATACGCGTCGCCTGTCGTATGGAGAATTGCTGCACGGCCGCCATGACCGGCTGACCTTGGCCCCACCGGAAGTGGAGGTCAGGCTCAAGCCGTCGTCGGACTACAAACTGGTCGGGCGCGGCGTGGCACGCGTCGACATTCCCGCCAAGGCCACAGGCCAGTTGACCTTCGTCCACGACGTGCGCGTGCCAGGCATGCGTCACGGGCGCGTCATCCGCCCGCCCCACCCGGGGCGCGACGGCGGGGACTTCATCGGCTGCAGCCTGCTGGCCGTCGACGAATCCTCGGTCGCCCATCTGCCTGGCCGCGTCCAGGTGGTGGTGCGGGGTGATTTCGTCGGCGTCGTGGCCGACCGCGAAGAACAGGCCGTCGCGGCCATGCGTGCATTGAAGGTGCGCTGGCGCGAGGCACCGCCCATGGCGCCCCTGTCCAGCCCGGCAGAAGTGGACGCCGCCATTCGCGGCAATCCGGCAGTCCCGCGCACATTGGTCGACGATGAGCGTGCAGCGACCGCGTTGGCGGGCGCGGCGACGCGCCTGGCGCGCGCCTACGTCTGGCCCTATCAGATGCACGCTTCGATCGGCCCGTCGTGCGCCGTGGCCGACTGGCGGGACGAGCGCCTGACGGTATGGTCCGGCACCCAGAACCCGCACATGCTGCGCATCGACCTGGACCGCCTGCTGGCGGTGGGCGAGGCGCGCATCGAAGTCGTGCGCCTGGAAGCCGCAGGCTGCTACGGCCGCAACTGTGCGGACGACGTGGCGGGCGACGCTGCCTTGCTGTCCATGGCCGTGGGAGCGCCGGTCCGCGTGCAACTCACGCGCGAGCAGGAGCACCAGTGGGAGCCGAAGGGCACGGCGCAACTGATGGACGTGGACGCCGCCCTCGACGCCCAGGGCCGCCTGCTGGCCTACGACTTCGCGGTGCGCTATCCGTCCAACGACGCGCCGTTACTCGCGCTGCTGCTGACCGGCCGCGTGCCCAGCCAGCCGCGCACGCTGGAGATGGGCGACCGCACGTCCGTGCCGCCCTACCGCTATCCGCACCAGCACATCGTCTGCCACGACATGGCGCCGCTGGTACGTGCGTCGTGGTTGCGTGGCGTGTCGGCCATGCCCAACTCGTTCGCGCACGATTGCATGATCGACGAGCTGGCGCACGCAGCCGGCGCCGACCCCGTCGAATTCCGCACCCGCCACCTCGACGACAGTCGCGCCGTCGAGTTGCTGCATGCCACCGCCGACCGTGCGCGATGGGTTCCGGGTTCATGTGGCAGCCGAGGCAAGGCAGGCGCCGACGGCCTGCTGCATGGGCGTGGCGTGGCCTATGCCCGCTACGTGCACAGCCGCTTCCCCGGCTTCGGCGCAGCCTGGGCGGCCTGGGTCATCGACCTCACGGTCGACCCGCAGTCGGGCCGCGTGCGCGTGCAGCGTATCGTGGTCGGCCAGGACACCGGCATGATGGTCAACCCGGACGGCGTCCGCCACCAGATCCACGGCAACGTCATCCAGTCGCTGAGCCGCGCCTTGCTGGAACGAGTCGATTTCGGCCCCCAGGGCGTGACCAGCCGCGAGTGGGGCACGTATCCCATCATCGGCTTTGCCGACCTGCCCGACATCGACGTACTGCTGATGCCGCGCCAGGACGAGCTGCCAATGGGCGCGGGCGAATCGGCCTCGGTCCCGAGTGCCGCCGCCGTGTCCAATGCGCTGTTCGATGCGACGGGCGTGCGCTTCAATGCGCCGCCCTTCACGTCGGAACGCGTGCGCCAGGCCATGCATGCCGCCTGAATGGTTCATCGGACGGCGCCCTCTTTTATGCTATGAAGGGCAGCGTGCCCTCCCAGGCTGGCGTGGCCTCGGGTTGACATGGATCAGCCTGGAACGGCCCATCCGGGCGTCATGCCCGTGCAGGTGAGCGACACTTGCACTGGCTTCGTGCACCGCCCCGTTCGAAGCCAGGCCCCCGTCGATTCAAGAGAAAGTGTTTTTTCGAAATGCCGCCCCGTAAAAAAAGCCCCGAGCAATCCGCGAACGCCGACGTTGCCCGGCCACAGGCAAGTGTTCCCTACGAGTTCTCCGGACAGGTGGGCCACCTGCTGCGCCGTGCTCACCAGCGCCACGTCGCGCTGTTCCAGAAGTTCATCCCCGACTCGACGCTCACGGTGGCGCAATTCGTCGTCATGTGCGCGATCCGCGACGGCGGCTCATCGTCGATCAGCGATCTGGTCAAATCCACCGTCATCGACCAGGCGACCATCCGGGGCGTCGTCGACCGGCTCAAGAGCCGTCACCTCATCGAACTGGAACCCGACCCGGCGGACCGCCGAAAGGTCATGGCCAGCCTGAGCAGCGTGGGAAGCGCGCTGGTCAACGAAATGGAACCGTTCGCCCGCACCATTACCGACGAGACCTTCGGGTCGCTGAACAGTGCCGAACGGGTCGCCCTGCTCTACCTGCTTCGAAAGATGATCGATTCGGAAGCGGGCGCCGGCCACGCGGCTGGATGACCCTGTTGCCGGGAAGGAAAAATAAAGCTAGAATCCTTGTCTTCGCTCCTCACGGGGCCGAAGCAAAGCGATTGGGAACGTAGCAGGCACCTGTCTACCCTTCCCACTCCAAATTCCTTAAAGAAAGTGGTTGCTGGCTTTCTTTATGTTTGCTGGCGGAATGGCAGAGTGGTTATGCAGCGGATTGCAAATCCGTGTACGTCGGTTCGATTCCGGCTTTCGCCTCCAGAATTCCAGAAGTAGTACAGAAAACGCGCTCCGGCGCGTTTTTTTTCGTTTCTGCGCCCTTCGTTTTCTGGTGCCATGGGCTGCCTCCACCATCGCCCGTAGGTGGCAGTGCTGCGAACACCGCAAGCGCAACGACACAGACCTCAAATGGGCAGCGGCACACTGTCTGCGAGCCATTGGCGTCGCCCCGCAAATCTGCAATCAACAAAAAAAACGGCCCATGCCCGAGAGCATGGACCGTCGTCCTTCCCACCCGCTGAACGCTTACTGCAGTGTTCGCGAGAACACGAACTTGCCGTCGCGCCAGTCGACCGGGATCACATCCTTCGGCCCGAACTTCCCTTCCAGGATCAGGCGCGCCACCGGATTCTCGATCTCCTGCTGGATCGCACGCTTCAACGGCCGGGCACCGAAGACCGGATCGAAGCCCGCACGCGCGACCTGCGCCAGCGCAGCGTCGCTGACATCCAGCTTCATGTCCATCTGCTCGACACGCGCAGCCAGGCGCTGCAACTGAATGCCGGCAATCGACTCGATGTGCTGGGCGTCCAGGCCGTGGAACACCACCACCTCGTCGATGCGGTTCAGGAATTCCGGCCGGAAGTGCTGCTTGACCTCTTCCCACACCACCGCCTTGATGGCGTCGTACGGCTCGCCAGTCATGGTCTGGATGTGCGCCGACCCCAGGTTCGACGTCATCACGATCACCGTGTTGCGGAAGTCCACGGTACGGCCCTGGCCATCGGTCAGGCGGCCGTCGTCGAGCACTTGCAGCAGCACGTTGAACACGTCCGGATGGGCCTTTTCCACCTCGTCGAGCAGGATCACACTGTACGGACGGCGGCGCACGGCCTCGGTCAGGTAACCGCCCTCTTCGTAGCCCACGTATCCGGGCGGCGCGCCGATCAGGCGGGCGACCGAATGCTTCTCCATGAACTCGCTCATGTCGATGCGGATCATGTGCTCGTCGGAGTCGAACAGGAAGTTGGCCAGCGCCTTGGTCAGCTCGGTCTTGCCCACGCCGGTCGGTCCCAGGAACAGGAACGAACCGTACGGACGGTTGGGATCGGCCAGCCCCGCACGCGAGCGGCGGATGGCATCCGACACCATGCGCACGGCCTCGTCCTGCCCGACCACGCGCTTGTGCAGGTTCTCTTCCATCTTCAGCAGCTTGCCACGCTCGCCCTGCAGCATCTTGGCCACCGGGATGCCGGTGGCGCGCGACACCACTTCCGCGATTTCTTCCGTGCCGACGCTGGTGCGCAGCAGGCGCGGACGATCCTGGGCGGGCTTTTCGGCTTCCTTGCCGCTTTCGGCCGAGCTCAGGCGGGCTTCCAGTTCGGGCAACTTGCCGTACTGCAGCTCGGCCAGCTTGTCGAACTGGCCCTTGCGCTGCAGGTCGATCATCTCGGCGCGCACGCGGTCGATCTCTTCCTTGATCGACTGCGAGCCCTGGACCGCTGCTTTTTCAGCCTTCCAGATTTCTTCGTAGTCGTTGTATTCCCGTTCGAGCTTGGCCAGCTCGTCTTCGATCAGCTGGAAGCGTCGGCGCGAGGCGTCGTCGGTTTCCTTGCGCACGGCTTCGCGCTCGATCTTGAGCTGGATCACGCGGCGGTCGAGCCTGTCCATGACTTCCGGCTTGGAATCGATTTCCATGCGGATGCGGGCAGCGGCCTCGTCGATGAGGTCGATGGCCTTGTCCGGCAGGAAGCGGTCGGTGATGTAGCGGTTCGACAGCTCGGCTGCCGCCACGATCGCCGGATCGGTGATGTCGACGCCGTGGTGCAGTTCGTAGCGTTCGCGCAGGCCACGCAGGATGGCGATGGACGCTTCCACCGAGGGTTCCTCGACCAGAACCTTCTGGAAACGGCGCTCCAGCGCGGCGTCCTTCTCGATGTACTTGCGGTACTCGTCCAGGGTGGTCGCGCCGATGCAGTGCAGTTCGCCACGCGCCAGCGCGGGCTTGAGCATGTTGCCGGCGTCCATGGCGCCTTCGGCCTTGCCGGCGCCCACCATGGTGTGCAGTTCGTCGATGAAAACGATGGTGCTGCCCT
>JAAIGF010052392.1_pt1 | contig 28136 bp, 27 predicted proteins | sample 6487441 | NCBI WGS metagenome assembly JAAIGF01 (sample SAMN13974129, study PRJNA590717) | phyllosphere metagenome | biome: pepper field; feature: multiple bacterial spot infested pepper fields; material: pepper leaves; isolation source: leaves from pepper fields | host: Capsicum annuum ... | reverse complement strand
TTGCGCACTTCGTCGGCCACCACCGCAAAACCACGGCCCGCTTCACCCGCTCGCGCCGCCTCGATGGCTGCGTTCAGCGCCAGCAGGTTGGTCTGGTCGGCGATCGACTTGACGTCTTCCAGCAGCGCGAAGATGCCGTCCAGGTGCTGAGCCATCTGGTCGATGTGCTGCACCGTGGTGCTGCTCTGGCCGCTCACCTGTTCCAGGGCTTCAACCAGCTGTTCCATCTGATGGCTGGCGTGCTGGGCGAAGCGGGCCACGTCCAGCCCGGCCGCGCCGTCTTCGCCGGTGCGGTCGACGATGCGTGCCAGCGCCTGGCTCTGCTGGCGCGACTTGCGGTTCATCGCATCGAAGCTGCCGCCCAGCCCGGATACCGCTTGCCGGATAAGATCGCGGGCACGTTCCACTTCGCTGCGCGAGCCGTCAATCTCGTTGCCCACGAAGGTACGCAGTTCGGTCAGCAGCTGGTCCTGCTCACGCAGGATGCGGGCCTGTTCCGGCGAACGCTGCGCCTGCTGGCGGGTGGTCCACCAGGCGAACCCAAGCCAGCTCAGCGTCATCGTGGTCAGCATGGCCCAACGCAGGGCCGCCGGCCATTCGAGGGCGAAGGCAAGGGGAAGCAGCAGGGTGAGCACCAGCGGTGCAGCCAGATGGATGATGATGCGTGAGTACATGGACGTTCCCGGGAGAGTCACGAATGCTGTATCGGCCATGCACCCGTTCTCTTTAATGGAACCTGCCGCAATGTGCGCCCGCAGTCGCCCGGCAAGCGGCGATGCGGCCGCGTGCCGGGCAGTTCACGCTTCCGAGCTCAGCCCAATGCCCGGTCCACGGCTTCCACCATGGCCTTGCGGCCGATCAGGAAATCCCAGTAGCTGCCGCCCAGCTGGCGCCACAGTACCGCCGAACGTACCGCCGCCAGCAGCAGTGCGCGGATCTCGGCGACCACCCCGGCCTGGCCCAGATAGTGCGGATTGCCCTGCACCATCACCCGTGGCTTGAGATGGCTGATGGTATCGGCATACACGCCCCCCAGGGTGGCCAGTACATCCGGATGAGCGCTGTCGCCCAGCTCGCGTGCCTGGTGGCCGGCGCGCTCGATGCCGGCGGTGACCTTGGAAATCGTGTCCTGCTCCTGCACGAAACGTCGTTCCAGTTGCAGCACGGCCAGCGCCAGCTTGGGCAGGATGGGGTCCTGGCCCTGGTTGCGGAAGTAGTTATGCAGCAGCCTCAGGCCCGGCTTGAGGGCCTTGCGGTCGCCATAGACCTCCTGCGGCGAACCGGCATCGATGCGGAACACGCTGTCCACGGCGGTGCGCACGGCCGCTGCATCAGAGTGGCCGGTATCGGCGATACGGCGAACCTGCTGCAGGGCCTGTGCAATGCCGGCAAGTGCCAGGACGCGGTCGTCGACGGTGAAACTCATGCAGCGGATACCTCGAAGGGGGAAGGGGGGGTGCGCAGCCGCTGTTCCAGCGGTGCGTCGGTGGCGGCGATCACCGCGCCGCCCAGGCAGACATCGCCGTCGTACAACACCAGCGACTGTCCCGGCGTGACGGCGCGCTGGGGGTGGGCGAAGCGCACCTGCAGGGTGCCGTCGTCGCGCACGCTCACCGTGCAGGCCTCGTCGGGCTGGCGGTAACGGGTCTGTGCGGTGCACTCGAAGCGCGCTGCCGGTGGTGCGCCGGCAATCCAGTGCGCCGCTTCGCTGGTCAGCTTATGCGACATCAGCCAGTCGCTGTCTCGGTCCTGGTCCACGTACAGCACGTTGCTGGCCACATCCTTGCCCACCACGTACCACGGTGCAGCGGGCCGGCCGCGCACGCCGCCGATGTTCAGGCCTTCGCGCTGGCCAAGGGTGAAATAGAACACGCCGGGATGGGTGGCGATCTCCGCCCCGTGCGGATCCAGGATGCGGCCTTCCCGCGCCGGCAGATACTGGCCCAGGAACTGCCGGAAATCGCGTTCGCCGATGAAGCAGATGCCGGTCGAATCCTTCTTGGCGTGGGTCGGCAGCCGCGCATCGCGGGCCATGCGACGCAGATCGCTCTTGTTGAGGTCACCAATGGGAAACAGGGTGGCCGACAACTGCTCCTGGCCCAGCTGGTGCAGGAAATAGCTCTGGTCCTTGGAACCATCAGCGCCGCGCAGCAGCAGCCAGCGCCCGTCGCGCTGGGCCACGCGCGCATAGTGCCCGGTGGCGATGCGTTCGGCGCCCAGTTCCCGCGCGGCGTCCAGGAAATGCTTGAACTTTACTTCGCGGTTGCACAGCACATCTGGATTGGGCGTGCGCCCGGCCGCGTATTCGGCCAGGAAATGTTCGAACACGCCTTGCCAGTACTCACTGGAAAAGTCCCGGAAATGGAACGGGATGCCCAGCAGCCCGCAGACGGCCACGGCATCGCGGCGGTCATCCTCGGCCCGGCATTCACCGCTGCCATCGTCGGCCCAGTTCTGCATGAACAACCCGGCAACCGGCTCGCCCTGCTGCACCAGCCTCCACGCGGCCACCGAAGAATCCACGCCGCCGGATACCCCCACCATGACGCGAGGCGTTTTCATGCAACCTCCCGGACCAGCGAAAGGGGGTGGCGCTGGCCGCCAAGGTAATCGGCCACCACCTGCCACACCAGCGGGCTGCGCCACCGCTGCGGCTGCGCCTGCAGGGCATCCGGCGCCAGCCACAGGGCGCGTTCGATGCCCTCGTCCAGCGGGCGCTGCGGATGATGGCGCAGGGGTTGCGCGGCATGACAGAAGCGCAGGAACGGCGTGCCATCAGGCGCCTGCCACTGGTAGCAGCCGATGAAGCTGGTCAGTTCGACCTCCCAGCCGGTCTCTTCCAGGGTTTCGCGCAGTGCCGCCGCGGCCAGCGTTTCGCCGGGCTCAAGATGCCCTGCGGGCTGGTTCAGCACCAGCGTGCCGTCGATGCGTTCTTCCACCAGCAACAGGCGCCCGTCGTCCACCACCACCGTGGCCACCGTGACATGCGGCGCCCAGCGTTGCGCGCTGCTGCTTGGCGCGGACAGGGTCAACGGCATGCCATCCACGCGGGCAGCGCGGTCGACGGCGGTGCGCAGGCGTTATCGCGCAACAGGATGGAATGGAGCAACGTTCTCATGAAGGTTCCGTGAAGCAGGGCCTGGCAGGGAGATTGTGAGGGTGACGCCCGCCGCCGTCCAATCAGGCGGGGGCTGCCCGTATAATAAAGGGATGCCTCGCGACACTTCCCACGAATCCCATTCCGATCACGGCGTGCTGCTGGACACCGCACGTCCAGAGGTCGCGCCGCCGCCGTTCTACCAGGTGATGCTGCTCAACGACGACTACACGCCGATGGATTTCGTGGTGGACGTACTGCAGCAGTTCTTCAGCCTGGATCTGGACCGGGCCACGCAGGTGATGCTCCACGTGCACACCCGCGGCCGCGGCGTATGCGGGGTGTTCACCCGTGAGGTGGCCGAAACCAAGGTCGCGCAGGTCAATGAATATGCGCGCATGAACCAGCATCCGCTGTTGTGCACGATGGAAAAGGCCTGACGGGCGATCGTAGAGCGCGGCTCTGCCCCGCTGCGCAGCAGCTTTGCCCCGGCACAGCCCGGCCTCACGGAAACGCCGCCCATGGCAGGCGTCGTGGCCCCGTGGAACGCTTTGTTCCTTTCGCGCGTTCGCGTCTGCGTCTGCTTTGCCCCGCGCTGCCTCGAGCCGTTGTAGGTTATCGTCAGGGTGCGCTGACGGAGCGCATGCTTCCACGCTAACGCCGCATGAACGCGTGGTTCCGTTAGGGTGATGGAAAACGGGTTGTCAGGCCGCATATCGTCTCCAACTGCCGCCGGAGTAAAGCATGTTCAGCAAAGACCTCGAACACACCATTGGGCAGTGCTACAAGCAGGCACGGGAAGCGCGGCATGAGTTCATGACCGTCGAGCACCTGCTGCTGGCGCTGCTCGACAATCCGTCCGCCCAAGCCGTTCTCAAGGCCTGTGGTGCCGATACCGAGCGCCTTCGCCACGAGCTGGAGCAGGCCGTCGAGGCCTCGGTGTCGCGCTTGGCCGAAGATGACGGTCGCGACACGCAGCCCACGCTGGGCTTCCAGCGCGTGCTGCAGCGCGCGGTCTACCACGTGCAGTCTTCAGGCAAGAAGGAAGTCACTGGCGCCAACGTGCTGGTGGCGATCTTCGGCGAGAAGGATTCGCACGCCGTCTACTATCTCAACCAGCAGGACGTTACCCGGCTGGACGTTGTCAATTACCTGTCCCATGGCGTCGCCAAGATGGCTGAGGATGGCGAACAGCCGTCTTCCGCTGATGCCGAGGGTCGCGCTGAAGGCGGGGAGGGTGAAGGCAAGGGCGATGCCCTGGCCGAGTTCGCCAGCAACCTCAACGAACAGGCGCGCAATGGCCGCATCGATCCTCTGGTGGGGCGTGGCGATGAAATCGAGCGCACCATCCAGGTGCTGTGCCGCCGCCGCAAGAACAATCCGCTGTACGTGGGCGAAGCCGGCGTCGGCAAGACCGCGATCGCCGAAGGCCTGGCCCGGCGCATCGTGGAGGGTTCGGTGCCGGAAGTGCTGGCCGACGCAGTGATCTACTCGCTGGACCTCGGCGCGCTGGTGGCCGGTACCAAGTACCGCGGCGACTTCGAAAAACGCCTGAAGGGCGTGCTGACGGCCATGAAGAAGGTGCCCAATGCGGTGCTGTTCATCGATGAGATCCATACCATCATCGGTGCCGGCTCTGCATCGGGCGGCACCATGGATGCCTCCAACCTGATCAAGCCGGCACTGGCTTCGGGCGAGCTGCGCTGCATCGGTTCGACCACGTTCCAGGAATATCGTGGCATCTTCGAAAAGGATCGCGCACTCGCACGTCGCTTCCAGAAGATCGACATCGTGGAGCCGACCGTGGGCGAGACCTACGAGATCCTGCAGGGCCTGAAGGGCAAGTACGAAACGCATCACGGCGTGACCTACGCCGACGACGCGCTGCAGGCGGCGGTGGACCTGTCGGTGAAGCACATCGGCGACCGCCTGCTGCCCGACAAGGCCATCGATGTGATCGACGAGGCGGGCGCCCGCCAACGCCTGCTGCCTGAAGGCGAGCGCAAGGAGCTGATCGACATCGAGGAAATCGAGTCGATCGTGGCACGCATGGCGCGCATTCCGGCCAAGCAGGTCAGCGCAACCGACAAGGATGTACTGCAGCACCTGGAGCGCAACCTGAAGATGGTGATCTTCGGGCAGGATCCAGCCATCGAGACGCTGTCCTCGGCGATCAAGCTGGCGCGATCGGGCCTGGCCAATCCGGAAAAGCCGATCGGCAACTTCCTGTTCGCCGGTCCCACCGGCGTCGGCAAGACCGAGGTGACCAAGCAGCTGGCCCTGCAGCTGGGCATCGAGCTGGTGCGTTTCGACATGTCCGAGTACATGGAAGCGCATTCGATCAGTCGTCTGATCGGTGCGCCTCCGGGCTATGTCGGCTTCGACCAGGGCGGCCTGTTGACCGAGAAGATCGTCAAGACGCCGCACTGCGTGCTGCTGCTGGATGAGATCGAAAAGGCGCATCCGGACATCTTCAATATCCTGTTGCAGGTGATGGACCGTGGCGTGCTGACCGACACCAATGGGCGCGAGGCCAACTTCAAGAACGTGGTGCTGGTGATGACCACCAATGCCGGTGCTACCCAGGCGTCGCGTCGCTCGATAGGCTTCACCAAGCAGGACCATGCCACCGACGCGATGGAAACCATCCGCCGCAGCTTCACGCCGGAGTTCCGCAACCGCCTGGATGCGGTGGTGCAGTTCCAGCCGCTGGGCTTCGAACACATCCTGCGCGTAGTCGACAAGTTCATCATCGAACTGGAGATGCTGTTGCAGGAAAAGCATGTCAGCCTGTCGGCCACACCGACCGCGCGCGACTGGCTGGCCCAGCACGGTTTCGATCCGCTGATGGGTGCCCGGCCGATGGCCCGCGTCATCCAGGACCGCGTAAAGCGCCCGCTGGCCGACGAGCTGCTGTTCGGCAAGCTGGTCGATGGCGGCAAGGTCACCATCGATGTACGCGACAACGAGCTGGTGGTGGAGACCTTCGCAGAACCGGAAAAGCTGCTGCCGGCGACAGTGGAGTAAGCCGCTCCCTTGGTGGGTGACGACCTGGTGGGTGACGACCGTTGGTCGTCACTCCCCAAAAGCCCCAGAAGCCCCAAAGCCAACGCCAAAAGGCCAGCTGCAAGGCTGGCCTTTCTTGTCGACGCCTGGGCGCCAGACCGCTTACTTCATGCGGTAGGTGATACGGCCCTTGGTCAGGTCGTACGGGGTCATTTCAACCTTGACCCGGTCACCGGTGAGAATGCGGATGTAGTTCTTGCGCATGCGGCCGGAAATATGGGCAATGATTTCATGGCCATTTTCGAGGCGGACGCGGAAAGTCGTGTTCGGCAGCGTCTCGCTGACGGTGCCTTCGAACTCGATGGAATCGTCTTTCGACATGTAGTCCTGTGCGGTTCAGAGAACGGCCACTGGGGCCTAAGGCGCAGTATTTTACCCGCACGCTGATCGTTTTGCAAAGATTGTGTTAACCGTCAATCAGTTGCCGTGCCGGACAACGTCCGACGGCTACGGTCCAGCTGGCATCCGGCCCGGGAAGCAGGACCGCCTCTCGGACATGCGCCAGGAATGCGTCGCGCGGCCAATGACGGGCGCCCATGCTCAGCAGGTGTGGATTCTCCACCTGCGCATCCAGCAGGGGGATGCCCCAGCCGGACAGCAGCCGTCCCAGTGCCGCCAGCGCCACCTTGGAGCCACCGCTGGCGCCACTGAACATGCTTTCACCAAAGAACATGCGACCGATGCCCACTCCGTAGATACCGCCGACCAGCTGGCCTTCATCCCACACCTCAAGCGAATGGGCGAAGCCCAGTGCGTGAAGCGCAAGGTAGGCGTCGACCATCGCCGGACTGATCCAGGTGCCATCCTGGCCAGGCCGCGGCGCCTGCGCACAGGCCCGCATCACCCGTTCGAAGGCGGTGTCGGCAGTGACGGTCCAGCGCAGCCCGCGCAGTTGCCGGCGGAAGCGGCTGGACAGATGCACGCCATCGGTATCGAAGACCATGCGCGGGTCGGGCGACCACCACAGGATCGGTTCGCCTTCACTGAACCAGGGAAAGATTCCGCCGGCATAGGCATTGAGCAGCCGGACGGGGGTCAGGTCGCCACCGATGGCGAGCAGTCCGTCCGGGTGGCGCAGAGCCGTCTCGGCGGGCGGAAAGGCGGCATCGGCGGCATCGTCCAGGCGCCATGGCAGGCGCCTGCTCATTCGTGATCGTTCCGGAACGGCGAGTGCTCCTGGAGCAGTTGCTGGTAGCGGCCGACATCGGCGCGTTCATGCGCACACCACTCGCCCAGCGCCTCGGCGAATTCGTGGTCGGACATCCAATGACGGCTGCGCACAAGCGTGGGCAGGAAGCCACGCGCCAGCTTGTGTTCGCCCTGGGCGCCCGGCTCGAAGCGGGTGAGTCCTTCGCGCAGGCAGTAGTCGATGCCCTGGTAATAGCAGGCTTCAAAATGCAGGCCGGGCAGGGCGGCACCCCCCCAGTAACGTCCATACAGCGTGTCCCCACCGCGCAGGCACAGGGCGCCGGCGATGGCCTGGCCCTCGTGCTCGGCCAGGAACATCACCAGCCCGCGGCCAAGGCGCACGGCCAGATGACGCAGGAAGGCGGCGGTGAGCGCCGGCGCGTTGCCGTATTCCAGGAACGTCTGCAGATAGAACTGGTACATCGCCTGCAGATCGGCGCGGCTGGCCTGGTCGCCGTGCACCACCCGGAAGCGGATGCCCTGCCGCGCGACCTTCGCGCGTTCCTGGCGGATGTTCTTGCGATGCTTGTGGTTCATCGCGGCGAGGAAGTCATCGAAACTGCGCCAGTTGCCCGGGTTGTGCCACTGGAACTGGATGTCCTGGCGCAACAGCCAGTCATCGCCGAAGGCCTTGTCATCGACGGCAGTGTGGAAATTGATGTGCGCCGAGGGCAGGCCGGACGCGCCAAGCTGCTCCAGCAGCGCCGGCAACAGGGCATCGCGCACCGCTTCGTCACGGGCCAGCAGCCGCGGTCCGCTGACCGGCGAATACGGCACCGCGCCCAACCATTTCGGGTAGTAGTCGCGGCCATGGCGCGCGTAGGCATTGGCCCAGGCGTGGTCGAACACGAACTCGCCATGGGAATTGCGCTTCAGATAGCCGGGGATGGCGCCGACCAGTGCGTCGCCCCCCCATAGCGTGAAGTGCTGCGGCTGCCATCCCCATTCCTCGCGCAGGCAGCCGTGCTGCTCAAGACCGGCAAGGAAGGCATGGCTGACGAAGGGATTGCGGCCGTCGTGCAGGGCGTCCCAGTGGGCCGCGGGGATCGAGGACAGGTCATCGGTGAATCGCGCTTCAGGCATGGCGACAGGATAGGGCAGGTTGGGCCGGCGTGTGCGCTGGCAGGCACGCTGTCCGGCATGCGGAAGACCGGACGCATCGTCCAAACGAGCTTCATCGGAAATGCGTAGCGGGGTGTTGCCGGAACTGTCTGCTGGTTCAAGCCCGCGCCGCCCGCCGCGCAACACACTTTCCTGGACGGCCGCTGGTGGCCGTTGTTGATTGGAAGGGGAGGAGGGGGCAATGAAAAGGAATCATCCGTGGCGTACGGCCACCAACGGCCTGCTTGTGGCCGGGCTTGTTGCGGCTGTCGGCATCTCCGGTGCGAGAGCGGACCACCTGCCCGTGCGTGATGCCGGGCTTGATGCACTGCTGACACAGGAGGCGCAGCACTATATAGACAGATTCCCGCGCTTGAGCGAGCAGGCTCGGCGTATTGAAGTCACCGTTCGGGCAGATCTCGCGAGCAGGCTAATCGTGATCGATCTGGGCCCTGGAGCGCTTCCTGATGAAGACGATGGTCGAATCGAGCGCTTCGAGCAGGAGCTTGGCGGGATCGTTGATCATTTCGCCCGGAAGGCGGGCCTGGACGCGCCGGAAGACATCCATATCCTCTACGAGGGAAAGGACTTCAAGGACTACTTTCCATACGAGGCCGAGGATTCCGGCCGCCAGCGCAGGGCACCCCGGCAAGCGGGCGGGCTTGCGGTTGTCTCCGCAAGTCACGGGCTGTACCGCAATCACCCAGAGTTGGACTGGCGCTTTCAAAGACCCCTGATCAACAGCATTCGCGAAGACGAAATCACGCCATCACACGGAAACACGCTTGAAACGCTGCTCCAGGACAGAAGCGGGATGTCCGTACGGAGAGCTCGCAGTGGTGAGTTGAGCGACCACCCCGAGTCTGCCGAGCCTTGGTGGAAAATGTCGGCGAGATATCATCTGAAGGCGTTATATCCCGATGAAACCGACATCTGACACTCGTTGCCAGACAGCACGGATAAAGATCGCGAGATAAAAGAAGATATCAGGGCGAGACCGAAATTCGCCAACTTCATAAAGGCTGATGCACTGATCAGTCTCCACACGAACGGCAGCGACAACAGTTCAGTAAGAGGTGTCGAGGTCTATTACCACCAGGACAAGCCGGAGAACAAGGCATTGGCCGACAGCATGTTGTGTTACATGCAGGAAATCGTTTCGGCGCAGGAGGGGTACGGAGAATTCCCTTTTCGCCGGCCGGCCAGGGCTGGACGACATGGCGAAAATCGTATCGGCGTGATGCCCTCGGTCATTGTCGAAATCGCCTACCACTCCAATCCTGAGGATGCGCTTGCCCTCCAGGACCCGGCTTTCCGCACCGCGGCGATGAAGGGCGTAGAGAAGGGTTACCGGCTATGGCGCGAGGGAAAGGGTTGCACCCCGCTCGCCCTCCAGCGAGTCACCGACACCACCCTGCCGTCGCATGCGGTTGGCGACGTGGAGGTTCATTTCGAGGGCCATCCCCAGTTCCCGGTCACCGTGGAGATAACGTCGCTGTATTGCCCGCCGGGCTGGACCTGCGAGGGCGGACAGGAGGTGCGGAGAGAGCCGCAGGATTCTCCGCTGACCTTCGAGATCGAATGCGGTCGCGGCAATCAGACGCGCACATTGTTGTGGCAGACAGTGCTGCGCGATGACGATGGCGTGGCCAGCAAGCCGGTAGAACACCGGCTCACCTGCACAGGTCCTGCCGCCGGCAGCCAGCAACGCAAGCCGGCGCTTGGGGATCGACACGCCGGCTGGGCCGGGATGTGGTGACCCTCATCCCCATGAGCCTGGCGCCAGGGTATCCGGCGCCAGGCCTGGAGTGCCGCTCTCAGCCGGCCTTGCCCTGTGCGTCCAGATAACGTTCGGCATCCAGTGCGGCCATGCAGCCGAAGCCTGCCGAGGTGATGGCCTGCCGGTAGTGCTGGTCGGCCACGTCGCCGGCGGCGAACACGCCTTCCACCGATGTCTGCGTGGCATTGCCGCCCAGACCCGAACGGATTTCCAGGTAGCCGTTGTTCATCGCCAGCTGACCGTCGAACAACTGGGTGTTGGGGTGGTGACCGATGGCCACGAAGAAGCCGTGCGCCTGGATGTCGCGGGTGCTGCCGTCCACGGTCGACTTCACGCGCACACCGGTCACGCCGGCATCGTTGCCCAGCACCTCGTCCACCTGATGGTGCCAGACGGTTTCGATTTTGCTGGCCTCCACCTTGGCGAACAGCTTGTCCTGCATGATCTTTTCCGCCTTCAAGGTGTCGCGGCGGTGCACCAGATAGACCTTGCGGGCGATGTTGGACAGGTACAGCGCTTCCTCCACGGCGGTGTTGCCGCCGCCGACCACCACCACGTCCTGGTCGCGGTAGAAGAACCCGTCGCAGGTGGCGCAGGCCGAAACGCCGCGGCCCTTGAAGGTTTCCTCGCTCGGGATGCCCAGGTACTTGGCCGTCGCGCCGGTGGACACGATGAGCGCATCACAGGTGTACTCAGCGCTGTCGCCGATCAGCCTGAACGGGCGCTGCGACAGGTCGGCCGTGTGGATGTGATCGAAGATCACCTCGGTTTCAAAGCGCTCGGCATGCGCCTGCATGCGCGCCATCAGGTCCGGGCCCATCAAGCCGTGGGCGTCGCCGGGCCAGTTGTCCACCTCCGTGGTGGTCATCAGCTGTCCGCCCTGCTGCAGGCCGGTGATCACCACCGGCTTGAGGTTGGCGCGGGCGGCATACACAGCGGCGGTCCAGCCGGCCGGGCCGGAACCAAGAATGACAAGCCGCTGGTGGCGGGTGGGCAGGGTAGGGCTCATGTAGACTCGCGGAAAAGTAGACGGGACAAGACCCTGCGATGGTTTGCACGGTCGCGGTTGCAGACCATAGAGTGATGGCAGGGGCAGGGTGATTCAAGCCGACGACTGTAACGCGGTGGTCCACTGCGCCCACGTCGGCTACCGCGCGAGCGGCCTGGCACCCGTTACGGCCGATATCGGCCGACGGTGACGGAAAACCGTCGCGCTTCGTTTATTATCAACCACTAACAGCGTATTCCAAAGGTAGTGTCCAAGGTGGCGAAGCAGGTCCCCGAACGCGCCCGATCGGCCGAAGGCAAATCCCGTCGTCGTGAACCGTCCCCGGTGGAAAACCCCCGGCGCCAGCGCCTGTGGCGCGATCTCGGGCTGATCGCGGTGGCCCCCGCGCTGCTGTATCTGGTGGCCAGTCTGTTCACGTACTCGGCCACCGATCCCGGCTGGTCGCATACCGGCAGCGTGGTCGCGCCGGTCCACAACATGGGGGGGCGTGCCGGCGCGTGGATCGCCGACGTGCTGCTGCAGCTGTTCGGTTACATGGCCTTCGTGCTGCCGGTGATCCTCGGCGCCCTGGCCTGGTTCGCGATGTTCGGCCTCAAGCGCGAAGCCAAGGGCGAGAACGACCTGGACCCGGCGCTGCGTCTGGTCGGCCTGGTCGGCTTCCTGATCGCCGGTACCGGCTTCCTGCACCTGCGGCTGTTCACCGCCGATGTCGGTTCGGCTGGCGGCATTCTTGGCAAGCTGGTGGGCAGTTCGCTGAGCGTGGGTTTCGGCGCGCTGGGTGCGAACCTGTTCGTGCTGGTGCTGTTGCTGGCATCGATCACGCTGGCGACGGGTCTTTCCTGGTTCCTGGTGATGGAGCGCATCGGCAAGGGCGTCATGGCGCTCGCCCCGCTGCTGGAGAAAAAGAAGGAACAGGCCACGGAATGGAAGCAGACCCGCGCCATGCGCGAGGAACGCCAGGAAGTACGCAAGGTCGACGCGGTGGTGCGCGCCAAGCGCGAGCCGGTGAAGATCGAGCCGCGCCCGGAACCGGTGATCGAGAAGAGCGACCGGGCCAAGCGCGACACCCAGTTGCCGATGTTCCATGGCGTCAACACCGACGGCTCCGACCTGCCGCCGCTGGCCCTGCTGGATGATCCCAAGCCGCAGCCGAAGGGCTACGACGAGGACACCCTGGAGACGCTGTCGCGCCAGATCGAGTTCAAGCTCAAGGATTTCCGCATCGAGGCCGTGGTGGTCGGTGCCTATCCCGGCCCGGTGATCACCCGTTTCGAGATCGAGCCGGCTCCGGGCATCAAGGTCAGCCAGATCAGTTCGCTGGACAAGGACATCGCGCGTGGCCTGTCGGTGAAGTCCGTGCGCGTGGTGGATGTGATTCCGGGCAAGTCTGTCATCGGCCTGGAGATTCCGAATGTCACGCGCGAGATGATCTACCTGTCCGAGCTGTTGCGTTCGAAGGAATACGACAAGTCGGCCAGCCCGCTGACGCTGGCGCTGGGCAAGGACATCGCCGGCCGGCCGACGGTTGCCGATCTGGCGCGCATGCCGCACCTGCTGGTGGCTGGCACCACCGGCTCGGGCAAGTCGGTGGCGGTCAACGCGATGGTGCTGAGCCTGCTGTACAAGGCATCGCCGAAAGAACTGCGGATGCTGATGATCGATCCGAAGATGCTCGAACTGAGCGTCTACCAGGGCATTCCGCACCTGCTGGCACCGGTGGTGACCGACATGAAGGAGGCCGCCAACGGCCTGCGCTGGTGCGTGGCGGAGATGGAGCGCCGCTACAAGCTGATGAGCGCGGTCGGTGTGCGCAACCTGGCTGGTTTCAACAAGAAGGTGAAGGACGCCCAGGACGCTGGTCAGCCGCTGATGGACCCGCTGTTCAAGCCCAATCCGGAGCTGGGTGAGGCGCCGCGCCCGCTGGAGACGCTGCCGTTCATCGTCATCTTCATCGACGAATTCGCCGACATGATGATGATCGTCGGCAAGAAGGTGGAAGAGTTGATCGCGCGACTGGCGCAGAAGGCGCGCGCGGCCGGCATCCACCTCATCCTGGCCACCCAGCGGCCGTCGGTGGATGTCATCACCGGCCTGATCAAGGCCAACATCCCGACCCGCATCGCCTTCCAGGTGAGCTCCAAGATTGATTCGCGCACCATTCTCGACCAGTCCGGCGCGGAAACGCTGCTTGGCCACGGCGACATGCTGTACCTGCCGCCGGGGACGGCAATGCCCGATCGTGTGCATGGTGCCTTCGTTTCCGACGATGAAGTGCATCGCGTGGTGGAGCACCTGAAGGCGACCGGGCCGGTGGATTACATCGAGGGCGTGCTGGACGAAGTGCAGACGATGGGCGATGGCGTGGTGGTCGGCGCCACCGGACTGCCGGAGACCAGTTCTTCCGGCGACGAATCCGATCCGCTGTACGACGAGGCCCTGCGCGTGGTCACCGAAACCCGGCGCGCGTCCATTTCCGGCGTGCAGCGGCGCCTGAAGATCGGCTACAACCGCGCTGCCCGCCTGATCGAGGCGATGGAAGCGGCCGGTGTGGTAAGCCCGCCCGAGCACAATGGCGACCGCACCGTGCTGGCCCCGCCGCCGCGCTGAGCCCGGCCACGCACCGCCGGCAGCCGGCCAATGGCCGGTTGTCCGCGGCGCTTGGCGAGCATTGACGCGAAACGCCCATTCAGGTTCCCCGAGGCACACTTCGGATCATCCTTCCAGGTCACAACCGGATACCCGCATGCACGCCAGCCTTCGTCGTTTCTTCGCCTGCTCCGCGCTCGCCACCGCGTGTCTGGTTTCGACCAGCGCCTGGGCCGGCGCTCGCGATGACCTGAAAGCCTTCACCACCGGCCTGAAGGGTCTGGACGGCCGCTTCAGCCAGCAGGTCTTTGACAGCCGCGGCAAGGTCAAGGAGACCACCAGCGGACGCGTCGCGCTGTCCGCGCCCCGCCTGTTCCGCTGGGAATACCAGAAACCGCATGTGCAGCTGATCGTTGCCGACGGCCGCAAGGTGTGGATGCACGAGCCGGACCTGGAGCAGGCCACGGTGCGCGAACAGGGCAAGGAAGAGCAGAACAGCCCGTTGACCGCGCTCATCAATCCCGCCCTGCTGGACCAGCAGTACGACCTGAGCGAGGAAGCCGGCATGCGCGACGGCCTGGAGTGGCTGTCGCTGAGCCCCAAGCGTGAAACCGAAGCCAGCTTCCAGTACGCGGCGCTGGGCTTCAACACGCAGGGACTGGCGAAGATGGAGATCACCGATGCGGTAGGCCAGCGCACGGTCATTACCTTCAGCGACTGGAAGCGCAATCCGGCGTTCGCCACCGATACGTTCCGGTTCACTCCGCCTGCCGGCACCGACGTCATCGGCAACTGACCCTCCAGGTAGTGACCTGCTGAAGGTTCCTCCGATCCTGCGCGTTACACTAGGGCGTGGCCAGACAACGCTCCTCCTCCTTTCCCGGCCCCGATCTGCTGAGCGTGGATCGGGAGCACCTGCGCCCGCTCGCCGAGCGCATGCGTCCGCGCGCGCTCGATGAAATGGTCGGCCAGAAAAGGCTGCTTGCACCGGACAGTGCGCTGCGACGCGCGGTCGAATCCGGTCGTGTGCATTCGATGATCCTGTGGGGTCCGCCGGGGTGCGGCAAGACTACGCTGGCGCTGTTGCTGGCCGACTATTCCGATGCCGAGTTCCGCGCCATCTCCGCGGTGCTGTCCGGACTGCCGGAAGTGCGCCAGGTGCTGGCCGAAGCCGCGCAGCGTTTCGCCCAAGGGCGCCGCACGGTGCTGTTCGTCGATGAGGTGCATCGCTTCAACAAGGCGCAGCAGGATGCGTTCCTGCCGCACATCGAGCGCGGCACCATCCTGTTCGTCGGCGCCACCACCGAAAACCCGTCGTTCGAGCTCAATTCGGCGCTGCTGTCGCGCTGCCGCGTGCATGTGCTGGAAGCCGTCTCGCCGCAGGACATCGTCGAGGCCCTGCAGCGGGCGCTGGGTGACAGCGAGCGTGGTCTGGGCGGGGAGGGCATCCGAATAGAGCCCGAACTGCTGCTGCAGATCGCCACCGCCGCCGACGGCGACGTGCGCCGCGCGCTCACGCTGCTGGAAATCGCCGCCGAGCTGGCCGCCGACGAGGGTGGGCACATCACCGCGCAGACCCTGGCGCAGGTACTGGCCGATCGCACGCGCCGCTTCGACAAGGGGGGCGAGCAGTTCTATGACCAGATATCCGCGCTGCACAAATCCGTGCGCAGCTCCAACCCGGACGCGGCACTGTACTGGCTGGCGCGGATGCTCGATGGCGGCTGCGATCCGTCCTACCTGGCGCGCCGCCTCACCCGGATGGCGATAGAGGACATCGGCCTGGCCGATCCGCGCGCGCAGACCATGGCACTGGAAGCATGGGACATCTACGAACGGCTGGGCAGCCCTGAGGGCGAGCTGGCCTTCGCGCAGCTGGTGCTCTACCTGGCCAGTACCGCCAAATCCAACGCCGGCTATGCGGCCTTCAACCAGGCCCGGGCCGACATCCGCGAAACCGGCACGATGGAGGTGCCGCTGCACCTGCGCAACGCGCCCACCCGGCTGATGAAGAACCTCGGCTATGGCGCGCAGTACCAGTACGATCACGACATGGAAGGCGGTGTCGCCTTGGACCAGACCGGCTTCCCGGATGCGATGGGCGAACGGGTGTACTACCGCCCGGTGGCACGTGGCATGGAAATCAAGCTGAAGGACAAGCTGGATCGTCTGCGCGAGCAGCGCGAACAAGCCCGTGCCGACAAGCATGCGAACGGGGAGGAGAGCTGATGGGCAGCACATGGTGGCAGCAGGTGGGGCTGGTGATGGCGGGCGGCGCGCTGGGTTCGGCACTGCGTTTCCTTATCGGCGGCGCCATGCTGAAAAGTTTCGGGCAGGCTTTCCCGTGGGGAACCCTGACCGCCAATTTCATTGGTGCTTTCGCCGCCGGATATCTGCTGGTGTGGTTGCAGGAGCGCGGTGGCAACGTGCAGTTGCTGCGTGCCTTCCTTGTGGTGGGGCTGCTGGGCGGGCTGACCACGTTTTCATCGTTGATGCTGGAATCGCTGGTGTTCGCGCGTACCGACCGCGGGATGATGGTGCCGGTGTACCTGGGCGTCAGCCTGGCCGGTGGAATGTTGCTGGTGTGGCTGGGCGCGCGGCTGGCTGAAAGCGCGCGCTAGGCATCCCGGGGAGTGGTCGAACGGGTGGAACCCCCTCGCGGCTGGCGGTACGGCAGGGGGTCGTCGAGGTGGCGACGGGTGGCTGGGGCGGCGCGGGACCCGCCGTGAATACGTCCATGTAGGCTTGTGTTCGGCTCCTGCCTCACACAGTCCCGCGCCGCCCCAGCCCCCCCGTCGCCCTGACAGCCTGCATCGCCGGCCAGCCGCGAAAAGATAAGTAAAAAATCCGGTGCCGATGCGGCGTTAGCGGGGGCAGGGTACATTTCGATACGCTTTTCGCAAGCGATAACCATTCGCGTTTGATAGACTGGTGGGCGAGGTCGATGAGGCCTCGCCGCGCGCCGGCCGGTGCCGGTGTATCTGTCACGGGTTCTGCATGCTCTTGTTTTCCACCGCCCACCGTCTTGCCTGTACGTTCACCGCTGTCTGCGCGCTGGTGATCGGCATCGCCGCGCCCCTGCATGCGCAGCAGCGCAACCCGGCGCAGTTGATGGGCAGGACCGTGCTCGACGAGCCGGCCTCGAGCTACCGTTTCGAACGCTTCGAGGTAGCAAGTGCGGACCGGAAGAGGCGCTGGCGGGTAAATCTCGGCATTCCGGTTGCCGCTCGCGCCGGCGCCGGCCAGAGCGTGCCAGCGCCGTCGCCGGCACTGTATGCACTGGACGGCAACGCCGTGGCGATGGTGCTGGACCAGCAACTGCTGGCCGAACTCGCTGCCAGCAAGGCACCGCCGGTGCTCGTGCTGATCGGCCATGACAACGAACGACGTATCGATTCGGCGCAGCGCACCCGCGACTACACCGCATGGATCGACCGCGCCGATGACGAGAGCGGGCAGGTGCAGGTGGCGGGCGGCGGCGCCTACGCATTCCTGGACATCATCGAGCGTCGCATCAAACCGGAAGTGGCGCGCCGCGCCCACGTCGATCCGCAACGGCAGGCACTGTGGGGGCATTCGCTGGGCGGCCTGTTCGTGCTCAGCAGCCTCTACACACGGCCGGCGGCGTTCCAGCAGTACGTGGCGGCCAGTCCTTCGCTGTGGTGGAGCAAGGGTGCGCCGCTGGGCGACCTGGAGACCCAGTTCATCGAGAACAGCGCCGGACAGTCCGCGCAGCTGTGGGTGATGCTCGGCGGCGACGAGCGCCGCGGCAACCGTGGCGCTCGGGACATGAGCAATCCGCGTGTGGTGGCGCACCTGCGCCGGGTCGGCGGCGCATCGTCGGATGCCGCGCATAGCCTTTCCGAGCGCCTGTGCGACGTTCCCGGGCTGCAGGTGCAGTACCGCGAGTTCCCCGGCCTGGGCCACGGTCCGATGCTGCCGGCATCCTTCAAGGCCACGCTGGCAGCCCTGTACGGCATCGGCGACCACAGCGGTGCGCCGGCCTCGCCGTAGACCCGGCCGCCGCGGGCAACGCAACCTTTTCCACCCAGCGCCGGCCATTGCAGGCCGATCGCAAGGCAGCGACCCCTCGCGCCGCATGCGCGAATCCAAGCAAGGAGTTCCCATGTCCTTCCGCTCTTCCCTCCGCAGTCCGCTGCGTTCCGGCGTGCTCGCCGCAGGCGTCCTGCTGGCCCTGGCCGCCCATGCCCAGCCAGTGTTCGATGCACCGGCCAACGGCTTCAAGGGCAAGGTAGCCACGCGCAGCCAGAACCCGGTCGCCGACAGCACCGCGGAGATCATCGGCAGCGATTTCGTGCCCGGCCAGAAGGTGGAACTGCTGCGTGGGCAGACCGTGCTGACCAGTGCGCCGTTGACCGTGGACGCGATCGGCCAGTTCAAGGCCGAGCTGGTCATCCCTGCCGATGCGGTGCCGGGCCAGCATCCGCTGGTGGCGCGCGCGGTCGGTCCGGATGCTGCGGCGGTGACCACGCTGCGTGTATCGCCGTCATTGCCGTTGAGCGGCCAGGAGGGCTTTGCCGCGACATCCAGCAAACTGGTGCAGGGTCTTTACCAGAGTGCATATGGGGCTGCCAGCAACGCGGTCTTCGTGACATCGGCCGTGGGTCGGCCGCCGGTGAGCCAGTCGCAGCTGCTGAAGGTGGATCCGCAGTCGCTGGAAGTACTCAAGGCGGTCACGCCAGCCAAAGTGCCCGGCGGCACCGGCGACAGCGTGTACGCGGTTTACGGCGTGGGCGTGGATGATGCCAACGGCAACGTATGGGTGACCAACACCCGGCAGAACACGGTTGCTGTGTACCGCCAGGCCGATCTGTCGCTGGTGCGCCAGTACGATGTGGGCACGGTTCCGCACGCACGCGATGTAGTGGTTGATGGTGCGCGCGGCAAGGTGTTCGCCTCCGCCACCGGCGAAAACCACCTGTCGGTGTTCGATGCCAGGACGCTCGAGCCATTGCCGCCGATCACGTTGGAGTCCGGCGTGGACGATGGCAGCTTCGTACCGATGAGCCTGGTGCTGGATGAAGCCTCCGGCAAGCTGTTCACGGTGAGCATGCGCACCCCGGAAGCGGCGGTGATCGACGTGGCCAGTGGCAAGGTCGACAAGGTCATCGCCCTGGGCAACGCGGCCAGTGCATCCGGCGTGGCCTACGACGCGCGGCGCAACCATCTGCTGGTGGCATCGCAGGGCAGTGACAATCTGCTGATCATCGATGTGGCCTCCGGCAAGGTGCTGCATGACGTGCCGGTGGGCGCCGGCGCACTGAATGTGGCCTTCGACCCGGTGGCAGGGCTGGCTTACGTGAGCAACCGCGGTGCCGGCACGGTGACCGTGGTCGATGGCGACGGCAAGGTGGTCGGCAATCTGGACGGCGGTACCTACCCGAACCACGTGCGCGCCGACGGCAAGGGCAGCGTATTCGCGGTGAACAAATCCAGGGGCGGCGACGACCCCAAGGGCGACCGCATCACCCGCATCGTCCCGCGCCAGCCGTGACGACCGCAATGCGGGGCGGCACGATGCCGCCCCGTCCAGGAGTAGAGGCAATGAAGACCCGACCGAGCGCATCCGCATCCTTCCTGCTGCGCCCGCTGGCGTTGGCGCTTGCGCTGGCCATGGCGGGCTGCGGGGCGGACGGCGGTGCCCCCGCGCATGACACCGAGGACGCGGCCCGGCAAGGCGCGCCCGCGGAAACGTCGCAGGGCGTCGGCCTGCCCGCGGGCTGGCAGCAGCTTGGCGATGTGGCGGTGCCTGTCGTCGAGGCCGGTCAGCCGCAGCTGCCGGCCAGCGTGCGTTCCGACGACGGTGTGGACGTGCAGGTGGACGACATCTCGCGCATCGTTGCCGGCGGCGATGACATTATCGCCGTGATCGAAGCGCTGGGGCAGGGCGAGCGGGTATTTGCCGCGCCCACCAACACCACCACCGCTGCAGGCCGTGCCGCGCCGCACCAGTTCCTGTTCAACCGCACTACCGGCGTTGAAGGTGTGCTCAGCCTTGGTGGCACGCTGTTCATCGGCAACAGTCTGCGGCGCCATGGCGAGCTGGTGAAGACCCTGCGCGCGGTCGGGCAGGACGCGGTGATCATCGACGACCTGCAGCCGGCGCCGGCGAAGATACGCATGGTGGCGGCCGCGTTGGGGCTGGCCGCCGCCGGGGAACGGCTGGCGGGCAGCGTACAGGCACAGCTGGGTGAAGCTGCCGCCATCGCTGCCGGGCATGCGTGGCGTCCACGGGTGATCCATGTTTCGGCGACCGGTGCCGGCGGCAGCCCCACCGTTGCCGGCGCGGACACCGCATCGGGACAGCTGATCGCGCTGGCCGGTGGCCTGAACATCGGCACCGAGGCCGGCGTGGCGAATTTTTCCGCACTGAGCAACGAAGGGGTGGTCGCGGCGGCACCTGATGTCATCCTGGTCACCGAGCATGACCTGCAGTTGTTCGGCGGCGCGCAGGGCCTGTGGAAGGCCTATCCCACACTCGCGCAGACGCCTGCCGGCCGGGCGGGTCGGGTCTGGGTGATGCCCGATGTGCAGTTGAAGTACACCAGCGTCGGCAGCGGCGCTGGCGCGCTCTCACTTGCCAGGGCCCTGGCTGCGCTGCCGGCGCAATGATGGCCGGCGGGACGGTTTCCCTGGGCGCAGGTCGACGCCGCCGTGGGCGCCTGATGCTGGTGCTGGCGGTGGCGGCATTGCTGGTGGCGGTGCTGGCATCGTTCGCGGTGGGGCCCTTGCGGTTGCCGCCGCAGGATGTGCTGCGTGCCATGGCCGTGAAACTGGCGCTGCTGGATGGCGCGCAGGTGAGTGCACGCGATCTCGCCGTGGTGTGGCAGCTGCGCATTCCGCGGGTGCTGCTGGGGGCGATGGTGGGTGCCTCGCTGGCAATGGCTGGCGCCAGCCTGCAGGGCCTGTTCGGCAACCCGCTGGCCGACCCCGGCATCGTCGGCGTCAGCCAGGGCGCCGCGCTGGGCGCCGTCGCGGCCATCGTGCTGGGCGCGGCTACCGCCGGTGGCTGGATCATTCCGCTGGCGGCCTTCGCTGGCGGCGCCATTGCCATCAGCGTCACCTACCTGCTGGCACGGCCGGGCCGCGGTGCCGGCAACGCCACGCTGTTGCTGGTGGGCATCGCGATGGCGGCGTTCTGCTCGGCGCTGATCGGCTTCCTGACCTATGTCGCCAGCGAAGCCGAGCTGCAGTCACTGGTGTTCTGGCAGATGGGTTCGCTGGCACGGGCCAGCTGGAACGATGTGGCGGCGGTGGTGCCGTTGTTCGCGATCGGCGTATTTGCGCTGCTGCGGCTGGGTACGCCGCTGGACATGCTGGCACTGGGCGAGCGCCAGGCCCAGCATCTCGGCCTGGATGTCGCTCGCACGCGGCGCCGGCTGGTGGCATTCAGCGCGCTGCTGGTGGGCGCGGCGGTGGCGTTCGCAGGCTCCATCGGCTTCGTCGGGCTGGTGGTGCCACATGTGGCGCGCCTGCTGGTCGGCCCGGGACACCGCTGGATGCTGCCGCTTTCAGGCGTGCTGGGGGCACTGCTTATCGTGGTTGCCGATACCGCTGCGCGCACGCTGGATCCTCCTTCGGAGATTCCGCTGGGCCTGTTCTCGGCCGCACTGGGTGCGCCATTCTTCCTGTGGCTGGTGCTGCAGCAGCGCAGGGCGGTGTCATGAGCGCGCTGCTGGAGCTGAAGCAGGTGGGTGTGCGCCGGCAGCAACGGCAGATTCTTGCTGATGTCAGCCTGGCCTTCATAGCCGGCAGCGTGACTGCACTGGTGGGCCCCAACGGTGCCGGCAAATCAACGCTGCTGGGCGTGGCCTGCGGTGACCTGCACGCCGACACCGGCGAGGTGCTGCTGCGCGGTACTTCGCTGGCTGGCCTGCACGCCGGGGCGCTGGCGCGCGAACGTGCGGTGATGCCGCAGGAACACGCGGTGCGTTTCGCCTTCAGCGTGGAGGAGGTGGTGGCGATGGGGCGTCTGCCACACCCGCCCGATGCGCGTGAAGATGCCCGGCAGGTGGAGGCGGCGCTGGATGCGGCCGAGCTGCAGGCGCTGAGGCTGCGCGATGTGCAGCAACTGTCCGGCGGCGAATCGGCGCGTACCACCTTTGCGCGCGTGCTGGCGCAGGCCACGCCGGTACTGTTCCTGGATGAGCCGACCGCCGCGCTGGACCTGCGCCACCAGGAACGCACGCTGCGCAGCGTGCGCAGCCTTGCAGATGCCGGGGCCTGCGTGCTGGTGGTGGTGCATGATCTCAACCTTGCCGCCGGCCATGCCGACCGCATCGTGTTGCTGGAGCAGGGCAGGGTGGCGGCCGATGGCACGCCAACGCAGGTATTTACGGAAACCAACCTGCAACGGGTTTACCAGCAGGACGTGGTGGTGATGCAGCACCCGCGTCGCCCCGTGCCGCTGGTGGTGGTGACCTAGGCAGGCGGCTCGCGGCCCGCGCACGGGGCTGGATTAAAGTGATGCCTCACGATAAAGTGCGCGGCCGCTTTCCACGCCCACACGCATGCGCGACGACAAAGACCCCGGAACGTTCGAACTGGCCCTGCCGCGCAAGCGCGGTCGTCCGCCGAAGTTCGGGTACGCGATGAGCGATGCACAGCGCGCTGCACGCTACCGGGCACGCCGTGCCGGCCAGGCCAGCCACGCCGACGTGCGCAACTGCAGCGACATGGTGCTGCTGGACAAGATCCGCAGTGCCATCCGCGGCAAGGATGCCGAGCTCACCGGCTTCCTGGTGCACGTGCTGTGGCAGCGTTATCCGCTGCAGTTGAAGTAGTGGCGTGAAGGGGTGGTGATCGTCAACGGGCTTGTTGATAATGCGGAATCGTGTTTCACCCGCATTCGCGCCCGGGATGGCTGGCGCGTCGAGTAGAGATCGCTTCGCAATGACCACTGGCACCGACACCGCGCCCGCCGCAGGCGCTCCCCTGTTCTACAGCCGCCCGGTGCCGCTGCAGTCCGACACCCACGCCGAGCTGCGCATCCTGCCGGGCAAGCTTGATTTCGCCGCGCGCAGCAACGCCATTCCGCTGGTGGTGGGCGAGTTCGCGCTGGCCCTGCATCACTACCCGATCCTGTTCGCCGGCCCGGCGGCGGTGCCGATGGCTGCGCTGGGCATCACCGAAGACAATCTGTTCGTCACTGATGGCCTGTGGGACGAGAACAGCTATATTCCCGCCTATGTGCGCCGCCATCCCTTCATCTTCATCGACACCGACGGCGGCCAGAACTTCGTGCTGGGCATCGACGAAGACAGCCCGCGCGTGGTGAAGGGTGGCGAAGAGGGCAATGCGTTGTTCGCCGATGGCAAGCCCACCGAGATGGTGCAGCAGGCACTGGAGTTCTGCGGCCGCTTCACCGGCGAGCACGAGCACACGCTGGCGTTCTCGAAAGCGCTGGTGGAGCAGGACCTGCTGGTGACGCGCAATGCCAACGTGCGGCTGCCCAGCGGCCGCGAACTGACCCTGCAGGGTTTCAGCGTGGTGGACGTTGAGAAGTTCCAGAAGCTGCCCGACGCGGTGGTGCTGGAATGGCACCGCAAGGGCTGGCTGGCGCTGGTGCACCAGCACCTGATGTCCCTGTCGGGCTTCAGCGAACTGACCCGCCGCCAGGGGCTGCGCGAACAGGCGCAGGCGTAGGGCCGGGCTCTGCCCGGCTGGGGCATTACCGCGCAGCGGGGCAGAGCCCCGCTCTAGCGGCTGATAATTCATCGCGCAGCGGGGCAGAGCCCCGCTCTACCTGCGGCGGCGCGGGGCGCGCCCGCTTCGCGCTGGCGACGTGGCCGGGTCGGCCAGCGCACCGGACTGCTGCATCTGTTCCAGCCACGACAAGGCGTCGGCGTAGGCCACGAAGTGGCGCAGGTAACCCGGCGATGTCTGCTGCATCAAGGTCAGCATGCGATGCACCAGCACCGCTGAATTGAGTGGCCCGCCTTCGGCCGGCGCCTGCTGCAGGGTGATGCGAAGACGCGTGTCGGCATGCAGCTGGTTCCAGCGGTCGCGCATGCCCGTCAACGCGGGAAGTTCCGGATAATGCGCGACCGAGCGCGACTGCGCGTCCAGCTGCTGCACCAGCGCGGCCAGCCCGCTGTGGCGTTCAGGGCGCATCGGCAGAATTTCCGGTACCCGGCCGCGCCACCGGGGCGATCTCCACGCGGCGATTGCGTGCGCGGCCTTCCTCATCGGCATTCAAACCGACCGGGTGCTCGGCTCCAAATGCGGCAGCGAACACGGAGTCGGGCGGCACGCCTTCGGCGATCAGCGTGCGTGTCACGGTCAGTGAGCGTTGGGCGGAGAGTTCCCAGTTGTCGGCGAACTGGCGGTTGTTTCCATGCACGGGCTGGTCATCGGTGAAGCCGCTGACCATCAGGATTTCCTCGCGGCTGGCCAGCCAGCCCTTCAGCGGGCCGGCCAGGCTGCGCAGCACATCGCGCCCTTCCGGCTGCAGCTGGTCCGAATTGAGTGCGAACAACACATTCCCGCGGATTCCGATGCGGCCATCCACGAGGGTCACGCGACCGGCTGCCAGCGGTCCGGCCAGTGCGGCTTCAAGCGTCTGCCGTCGCTGCTCGGCGGCCTGGCGTTGCTTCACCTCTTCGTCGAGGCGCCCTGAAAGTTCGAGCTGCACGGCCACCACGCCCACCAGGATCAGCACGAACGCACCCAGCAGCACTGACATCAGGTCGCCGAAGGCGGCCCATACCGGCGCGGTGTTCTCGCCTTCGGCGTCGATGTCCGCGCTCATGCCTTGCCCGCAGAGGCAGCCAGCTGCTGCAGCTCTTCGATGACCTGCTTCTGCGAAAGCAGGCTCAGATCCACAACTTCCCGCGCCTGCGCCACGTAATACGCCAACTGCTCGTCGCTGCGTGCCAGCGAGGCATCCAGCGCGGCGGCCAGCTGCTGCAGGTGGGTCGACAGCGATTCACTGGTGCCGGCGAACGACTGCACCGCGCCATCCAGGCCTTGGGCCAGTTCAGCCACCTGGGTGGAGCTGTCGCCCACCTGTCGGGTCGCCTCGTCCAGCGCCGCGGCCCTTGCGTCCACCTGCTGGGCGAAACGTTCCCCGGCGCGCTCCATCAGCGCCGATGCACCTTCGATCAGGCCATCCACTGCGGTGCGCTGCTGCGACGATGCCAGGGTGATGGTCTCCATCAGCGTGCCCACCGTCTCCAGCAGCTGCGCGCGCTCCTCCAGCATCGCGGTATCGCGCACCATGCTGTCGCACAGACGCTGGCGCAGCTCGGCGACCACCTCGGCAGCCGCGCGCGGCGCTTCCGCCGCCGTTTCCAGCAGGCGACTGATCTCGCCGACGGTCGCCGCCGCCTGCGCGCGGGCGTCCTCACTGATGCGCCTGGCGGCGTCTTCCAGTGTGTCGCAGATCTGTCGCTGACGCTGTGCCGCCTGCTCGCCATCGCGCTGCCACTGCGCGCCTGCCTGCGTGGCGATATCGGCAAATGCCTGCTCCAGGCTCGTCACACGCTGGGCATCAGCTTCAGCGATCTGCGCCTGCATGCGTTCACTGGCCGCGGTCATGCCCAGCAGCAGGCGTTCGACCTGCCGTTCCTGGGCGTCCAGCGCCGCCCGCCAGGCCTGCTCGTTGTGCTGCGCCAGTTCGCGGTTGGCCCGCTGCTGTTCCTCGGTAGCCGAACGCCAGCGTGCGGCAAGGTCGCTGTCGCTGGCCTGCAGGCGTTCGCCAAGTGCGTCGGCCAGTGCGGTGGCGCTGCGCTGCTGGGTATCGGTGAAGGCCCCAAGCGATGCGCGCAGCGATTCGATCAGCTGCGCGTTGCCTTGCTGCTGCTCGGCGAGCGCGGCATCCCAGGTGCTGCGTGCAGCGTTGCTGGCCTGCTGGAAACCGGCCTGCAGCCCCTCAAGCTGCTGGCGCACGGCATCGCCGACCATTGACTGGGTGCGCGCGGCCTGCTGGTCAAGCCCGTCCAGGGTGTTGCGCAGCATTGGCTCAAGCGCGGTACCGAGCGCTGTCGCCGCGGTCGTGACGCCGCGCTGCAGAGTGGCCTCCAGCGAGGTGGCCAGCCGCTCATGCGTGGCTTCGGCATGTGCATTGAACGCAGCCTGCCGCGCATCCAGCTGACTGTGGCTGTTGGCCGAGGCCTGCTGCACGCCCTCCACCAGCGCCTGCAGGCGATCGATCAATGCCGGCATTGCTTCGGATTGCAGCTGCAGCAGGCGCAGCGTTTCCGCGCGTTGCCAGCCTTGGCTGTGCGGACGCAGATCGGTGGCCACACGGGCATCCAGCATCTGCGTCACCGCCAGCCGTTCACGGCGCAGCAGCGAGGAGAGCAATCCAAGCATGGCCGACGTGGCCACGCCCGCGATGGAGGTACCGAAGGCCACCGCCAGGCCCTCCACCGGGGATGCGAGCGAACCGCGGATTGCCTGCAGATCGGTAGCGCTCTGCAGCGCGACGCCGGTGCCGCGCAGCGTCGCCATCATCCCCAGCAGCGTGCCGAGCATGCCAAGCAATACCAGCAGGCCGACCAGGTAAGGGGTGAGGGCAGGGGCCGGCAGTGCCACCCGCTCGCCCTCCACGCGCAGACGCACGGCGCTGCGCAGATCTGCCGGCAGCCGCTGCAGCCATGCGGCAAGATCGCTGGCTGCGCCCGCATCTTCCAGCGCGACGGCCAGATGGTTCGTGGATTGGCGATAACGCAGCAGTTCCACGCCACCTGCCAGGTAGCAGGCGGCAATCACGAAGGCGACGATCGCGCCGATCGCGTGGTTGCCGACATAACCGGCTCCGATCCAGAGGGCAGCGGCAAGGCCGGCGAGAAAGATGACGAGATGGAGTGCGTTGCGCAGCATGGAAGCCCGGTCAGTGGGTGCGAAGGGCGGCGAGCAGCCCATCGATGGGGTGGAAACGGAGTTCGAGTTCGGACCGCAGCAGGGCCTGCAGGTGCCGAACGAACGCGGAATGCGGGGGTGTCGTGGCCGCCGGCGTGCCGGTTCCGGCAGTGTCGCCGGCGCGGTCGGCCTGTTGTTTCAGCACTTGCGGGATGCGGGCCAGCAGGAACGATTCGCGTGGGCCCAGCACCTGTTCCAGCAGGGCATCCACTTCCGCCAGGCGCGCCTGGGCGGGGCCGGCCTGCACAAGCATGTCGCGCAGGCGCCCTCGCAGGCGCCCGGCCGCAGCCTGCAGCGAGCGTTGGGTGGACAGGTAGTGCCGGCAGCATGCCTCAAGATCAGCGTCGGCCAGCAGCGCCTCCATGTGTTCGATGCTGGTGGCCAGTTCCTCGCGTCTCCGCGCGCAATCCGCCTGCTGTTCAGCGTCGAAGGCCTGCACGTTGTCGGCGGCGGGCGGCAGGCGGCCGTCCAGCGCACTTTGCAGGGCCACGGCGCGGTTCCAGTCGAACCATTCGCTGAGCCGGTCCGGCACGGACGGGCTGGACGCCGGCAGTGGCGTGCCTGCCACGTGCGCCAGTTGGCGGATGATCGTCGGCCCTGGGGCAGGGCCCCGGGAGGACGGCTTGGCCATGGCCTGGGGGGCAAAACGCTGAATTTTACACCCGAACCGGCGTGTCTGCCCGAATGGCCTGGCGGAGGGGGCCAAGGCATTGCCCGGCATGGTTTGGCGCCAGGTGGAAGCCAATGAGCGGGGCGGTACATCGCCAGGCGATCTGCGGGCATCATCTGCTGGCCACGACCCGGGGTCGAACTCAGCCTGCTGCCGGCCCCCAGGGCGGAAGATCCTGGCGCCACAGCGAGCCTCATCACGCCGGTGGTGTCCAGGGTGCGAGCACAGAAAGCGGCCGCGACTGAAAGCCGCGACCGCGCCATCCATCCGTCCTGATGCTTGAGCCGGGCAGGCCGCTTACTTCTTCGCTGCCTCGGCGGTCTGCGCGGCCACCATGGCCTGCTGCAGTTCCTGCAACGACAGGAAGCCATCCTTGTCGGTGTCCAGGCCATCGAAGTAGCGGGCGATCTCAGGGACGATCGCCGCTTCGGCCTTGGTGATCCGGCCATCACCATCGGCGTCCATGGCCTTGAAGGCTTCGGTGATGGAGTCAGCCTGCTTGTTGAAGTGAGCCTGCTGGAAGCGGCTGTATTCGTTCTTGTCCACTTTGCCGTCCTTGTTGGCGTCCATGTCGCTGAAAGTGGAGTCGATATAGGCCTGCTTCGGGTCGGAAGGTGCACCGTTGGCGAACGCCGGGATCAGTGCGAGGGCAAACAGCAGCGGGGAGATCTTCATGGTCTACGGAATCCTGGAATGAGCGAAAGTAAGGAATAGCCCGCGCCTCACGGGCACTGCATGTCTTCAACGGCAGCGA
>JAAIGF010242643.1_pt1 | contig 28172 bp, 27 predicted proteins | sample 6487441 | NCBI WGS metagenome assembly JAAIGF01 (sample SAMN13974129, study PRJNA590717) | phyllosphere metagenome | biome: pepper field; feature: multiple bacterial spot infested pepper fields; material: pepper leaves; isolation source: leaves from pepper fields | host: Capsicum annuum ... | reverse complement strand
GTATCAAACTTTTGCATGTTGAATTCGCACGGGATACGGGTGAATTAAAAAGAGTTCGACAGTATACCCTTTGACCGGGCAATGTGCAGCCGGAAATCCTGAGGCTGTGCGGGTCGCGCGCGCTTTTGCCGCACAGAGGGCTCTGAATTACGGCGGCAGATGTTGTTGAGTGGCGGCACAGCGGCTACCCTTCCTCGCACCATCTGTACGCGAGGATCCCATGCCGCAAAAAATTAGCTGGATCGACAACTTACGTGCGGTCGCCTGCCTGATGGTGATCGTGATCCATACCACGACCTGGTATATCACCGGACCGATGGCGGTCACCGGCATAACCTGGGATGTGGCCAACCTGATGAACGCCGCCTCCCGCGTCTGCGTGCCGCTGTTCTTTATGATCTCAGGCTACCTGTTTTTTGGCGAGCGCAGCGCGCAGGCGCGACATCTGATACGCATTGTGCTTTGCCTGCTGTTCTACAGCGCGGTCGCGCTGGCGTATATCACCTGGCTGACACCGATCAGCGAAGGTCGATCCATCATGAAGCTGCTGCAGAAGCCGGTGTTTTATCATCTGTGGTTCTTCTTTGCGATTATCGGTATCTACCTGCTTTCGCCGCTGATACAGGTCAAAACGGTACAAAAACGCTATGTGGCGCTGCTGGTGGTGGTGCTGGCGGTGGTGGCAAACCCGAATACGGTCAGCCAGTCAGTGGGATCCTTTCGCTGGCTGCCGGTCAATCTCTATGTCAGTGGCGACAGCATCTACTACCTGTTGTACGCCCTGCTCGGACGCGCTATCGGCTGTATGGAGACGGGCGGCCGCCGGATCGGCTGGCTGGCGGGAGGCGTTTTTATCGCCTGCGTGCTGGGTATTGCACTCGGTACAAAGCAGCTGCTGCAAATCAACGGCGCCTTCAACGACACCTGGTATCTCTACTGCGGGCCGCTGGTCTTTATCGCGGCCATCAGCCTGCTGGTTCTGTTTAAAAACAGCCTGAACCAGCGGCCGCTGCCGCTGCTGGCGACCATTTCTCGCTATTCGCTGCCGGTATATGGTTTTCACGCGCTGTTTATTCACTATCTGCGTACTCACCACTATGACGATATGTCACGCCCCTGGCTCGATTTGCCGTGGGTGTTTGGCGTCACGCTGCTGGGCAGCCTGCTGCTGGCAAAGGTGCTGAAGCGCATCGATACGCGACAGCTGGTCAGCTGAAAGCGCTGACCGGCTCGCCAGAGTTCATCGCGCATTCTGGCTTTTACCGGTCAGTCAGCGTGCTCTGCCAGTCATGAAACAGCGTCAGCCAGTTTCTTACCGGCAGCTTTAGTTTTTGTCCGGTCCCGAAACCGTGCCCGCCCTGCTGGAACAGGTGCATTTCTGTTTTCACTTTATGCTCGCGCAGCGCGGCAAACATCAGCAGCGTATTCTGCGCTGAAGCCGTACCGTCATTCAGCGCGTGAACGAGAAACGTCGGCGGCGTACGATCGCTGACGCGCGCTTCCTGCGACTGCTGCAGAAGGGTCTGCGGGCTGATGTTTTTGCCGTACATGGCGGCGCGCGTGCCCGGATGTGTTACGCCATCCTTAAGCGACAGTACCGGATAGATAAGGGCAGTGAAGTCGGGACGGGCTGAGACGCTGTCCTGCGCATCCTGTGCCGGATAGTTATCAGCCTCCGGATCGTTACTGAGATTCGCGGCCAGATAAGCCCCTGCAGAAAAACCCATCACGCCAATACGATCGGCAGCAATATGGTATTGCGGGGCATTAGCCCGGATAAGCCGAAGTGCCCGCTGCGCATCCGCAAAGGCCGCCTGGCGATTCTGTGTGGTGCCGTCATGCGGCATACGATAAAGAAGAACGAAGGACGTATAACCCTGACGACTTAACAGCGTGGCGATATTAAGCCCCTCAAGATCTTTCATAATATAAGAAAATCCCCCACCGGGAATGATAAGCACGGCTGTGTGATTATTTTTTCCCGCAGGCGCTACATAAATCATTTCCGGCGAATTAACCTGCGTAACGGCACGATTATTATCAGCAGGATTTTTACTGAAATTAATAAATTTATTCTGTGTTATGTTTTCGCCCGGCCAGATAGGAATTTCCTTAGAGGCAAAGGCCAGCGGAAGATAAAACAGTAAAAACGCGCTTATCAGGCGAAAAAGGATCATTCTTCTGGCTCCATATTATTAATAAAAACAGTTACAAACGCACTTTAGCCTCGGCCTTTTCTTTACCTCTGCGGATCGGCAACTCTCTGAAAAGGAAAAATATCAGCAGCAGAATTTGAAAATAGCAGAAAGCGGATGAATAATAATCCCGGCAGTAATCTGATAAAATACCGGGCCAGGAAAAATTAGACTTTTCTCATGTTTACCAAAACATAGCCCTATGTTATAAGTGCATTTTAAACTATAAGAATCTGTGACCATGGGAATTTACTGGATCATAAGTCTTAGCATGACTTTTGTCGCAATTGTCGAAATCATGTTAAGTAAAAATGAAAACACAGCACATATCAGGACGTGGCTTTATTTTATTGCTGTTGTAGTACTTTTTACTTTTGGCGGCATCCGTGGCCTGGGAACCGGCCTTGATGACTTCCAGTATCGCGACTTCTATGCACAGTTTCTCGATAAAATTATTATCGAGGGCTTCTGGCGCGCCGTGGTCGAGTTTCGCTATGAGCCTGCTATTTATGCGATTGCCGGTGCAACGCGCATTTTTACGGCCAATGCTGACATCTTTATCTTTGTTATCGCCTTCATCGCGGTATGCGTTAACGCGCACTACTTCCGCAAGCTGACGCCGCTGCCGCTGGTCGCGCTGGCCGTCTACTCGGCGCACCTGTTTATCAACAAAGATATGAACCAGATCCGCTTTGGTCTCTGCTCGGCGTTTCTGCTCGGCTTTGTCTGGCATATGTCGCGTCGCAGTAAATCGGGTATGGTGACCACATTTCTGCTGTCGTTTTTCTGCCACGCAACGGCCGTTGTCGCGCTGCTTATTCCGATGGCGATGATTATCCGCAAAAACAAATATGTGCCGATTGCGATCGTCGTTATCAGCCTGCCGCTGGCCTTTATGGGAAGCTCGGCACTGATCTCCGCGCTCTCCAGCCATCTGGGTTCACTGGGCGACAGGGCCATGGGCTATGCCGATGCAGAGTCGCGCCAGGAGCAGGGTATTCTTACGCTCTCTAACCTGAAGAACATTGGCTTTGTCTTTATCTTCAGCTACATGCTGCTGAGTGATAAAATCAGAAACGCCGACCCGGCAAAATTTAACACTTACTATATTCTGGCGATTACGTTTGCCATCGGCAGTGGCCTGCGTATGGCGCTGCAGGACTACGCCTCTGGCGGCCGCCTGGCAAACTACCTGCTGCAGGTTGAACCGGTGCTGATTTCACTCTGTATCTGGGAAACCAAAAAGCTGAGAAAGGTCATCGCCGTAGCGATAACCGTGCTGATGGTGCTCTACTATCTCTACTATAACACCATGGCCAGTAAGCAATCGATCGTCGGCTACGAGGTGTCGCGCAGCTTCCAGCTGTTCCGTTAATTGTTAAAAACGCTAACCAACTGGTTAGCGTTTTTTATTTATAACCTCTTTTTTCCACCATACCAGGGAAATTCTGAATATTACGCCGCGCTTATACATCACTTGATTTTTCTATCGTTTAAAACTCTAATAGTTTACATCTGCCGCGGCAGAGCTTAACGATTTTAATCAGAACACCATCCGATACAGGCGCTTTAATTATTATTACAGCGCGTTGTTATCCCATTAAAAAGAATGCTGATATGAACGAAAAAAATAATTTTGATATTGTCAGGCTTTCGCTCGCCTTTATCGTTTTGCTGGTACACTCAGCTGAAGTCACCAGAAATGCCGATATTCGTTTCCTTGCACATTATCTGAATAGCGATTTTGCTGTGAAAGGATTTTTTGCAATAAGCGGATTTCTTATTGCAAAAAGTTACTTAAGAAGCCGCTCGCTGAACTCTTATTTTATTAAGCGCGCCCAGCGCATCCTGCCCGCTTATATATTTGTGATTTTGATGTGTTTTACCATTGGCCTGTGTCTGACGACATTGCCGCTAATGGATTTTCTGAAACATCGTGAAACTATTAAGTATCTGGTGGCAAACTTTACCTTTCTGAATTTTATTCAGGCTTCACTGCCGGGTGTGTTTACCGATAATCCAAACCAGCCGATGGATGGCTCACTCTGGACGATCAAAGCGGAACTGACGCTCTATGTGCTGTTACCGTTTATCGTTCCGCTGATGAAGCGTAATCCGCTGAAAGTCTGGGGCGCCATTTTCATCATCTCCTGCGCCTGGTTCTTCTATTTCACCTCTGTCTATAGCGGCCCCAAAGCCGATACGCTGGCGAAGCAGTTTGTCGCCCTCTCCTCGTACTTTTTCTTTGGCAGCCTGCTGGCGATACACAAGCCCGCTTTTGATCGGCTGAAGCTGATTACGCTGGTGTCGATGGCGGCATGGCTGCTGTGCAAACGCAGTGAGTATGCGTTTCTTATTGAGCCGGTCGCGTTCTCTTCAGTGGTGATTTTCTGCTGTACCAGCCTGTGTCGTGAGATAAAAATCAGCCAGTTTGGCGATCTTTCTTATGGCATGTACCTTTATCACTGGCCGATTATTCAGGTACTGCAGCACTTCGGCGTGTTCAGCGCCAACGCCTTTGCTGGCCTGCTGCTGACTATCGTCATCACTCTGGCGCTGGCGTGGACCTCATGGACCCTGCTGGAGAGCCGCTTCCTGAAACGGGCGCATCATACACCGCCTTCCATCGTACCACCGGCTGCTGCCCGCGACTGAATCAGCCAGCAGGCCACCTGCGGGTGGCCTGACCTGCGATGAGGTAAAAAGAAGGGTGCACGGCGTTAATAATCTGCCTGCTCATACTGCGCAATAACCGCCAGAGCCAGACCCTGGGCCGGCTCAAGGCGCTGCGCCAGAAAATGGAGCGTCGTATGCGCGTGGGTGAACGCCAGCGTACTGGCCTGCATCGTCTGCTGTACCGCCTCCCTGAAAACAGCTGAGCTGTTCCACGGCGCGTCAATAATGATACAGGCCGGGTTAACCAGCTGCATGACCTGACTCAGCGCAAAACCAAGATGCTCGCCCGCTTCGCTCATCAGCGGATTAAACAGTGAAGGTTCACTCTCACCCTGCTGCCAGCGCAGGCCCGGCTTGCGTTTGCTCAGCTGCTGCTGAATGGCGGGCTGACCGATCAGCGTCTCCAGGCACCCCCGGCGGCCGCAGCTGCAAAGCTGCCCCTCGCGCTGCATCCGCAGATGGCCGATTTCACCGGCGGTCCAGCTGCTGCCGGTAAACAGCGCGCCGCGATCGATCAGCGCGCCGCCCACGCCCTCCGCAATACGCAGATAAAAATGGCTCTGCGCCTTACTGAGCTGCAGCTGCTGTACAGAGAGCAGCGCGGCTGCCTTGACGTTGTTGAGCACCAGCAGCGGCAGGCTGACGCAGCGTTGCAGCGGTGCCAGCACCGCCACGTTCTCCCAGCCAAGCGGCGCAGAGAAGTGCACAAAGCCGCGCTGTGAATCGATAATGCCCGGCAGACCAATCGCAATCCCTGTCAGCTCCGGATGCGCGGCGCATAATGTCTGACACACTTCAGCCAGCTCCTGCAGCAGCCGCTCCGGGGCGGCCGTTTCGGTGCGCCACGTCTGTTCCGCAATAACCTGTGAGAAGTAGTCGCGTACCTGCCAGTGGATCGTCTGTCGCGCTACCATGATGCCAGCGCTTTTCAGTTTTTCCGGCCGCAGGGCGATCTCAATTTTGGGCCGTCCTGCCGCCGTCACGCTGACCGGCCCCAGCTCGCGCACCAGCCCCTGCGCCAGCAGGTCGTCGATAATCAGTGAAACCGTGTTTTTGCTCAGATCCAGCGCCCGGGCGATGTCCTGACGGGAGGTGATGCGGGCGGAGCGCAGCTGCGCCATGACCCGCTTCAGATTATTCAGTCGAAGTACCGCTGGTCCTTTACCGGCTGCTTTCATGGCGCCTTCACCTGAGGATGAGATACGGTTCAGTTTAGCAGCCCGGCATCACCCGGGCGCGCAGGCGGCCGTGCAGTTTACCCGTTTCAGCTATCAATATTCATCACCGCGCACGCGGCTGCGGTAGCTCTCCCAGTCGAAGCGTACCCACAGGCTGTTTCCCAGCCGCATCCGGTCCATTACGCGCTCGCCCAGCAGGCTGTTCATTCCTGCCGGGTCAAGATTAGAGAGCATGCCGGTAGGGCGTTTTGAAGAGGAGCGCCGATCGACAATCTGATTAATAATCACTTTTTCGTAGCGCGATTCACTCTGCATGCCGATCTCATCGATCACCAGCAGATCAACCTGCGTAAGATCCTGCAGCAGCCGCTCTTCCGTGATATCGCTGCCGCCGCTGAACGTACCCTTCATGCTGGACATCAAATCGGCCACCGTCACAATCAGGACGCTCCTGCCGCGAATGATCAGATCATTCCCGATCGCCGCCGCCAGATGATTCTTTCCGGTGCCGGGACGGCCGGTAAACACAAAGCTGGCAATACTGTTCTCAAATCCGGCCGCGTACTCGCGCGCCAGCGCCAGCGCTTTGCGCTGCCCGTCATTCTCTACGCGATAGTTGTCAAAAGAGCAGTTCATATGCAGTTCGCGAATACCGGAGCGGCCCATGATGCGCTGCATCTTCATGGCGCGGTTCTCACGCACTATCGCTTCTGAGCGCAGACGGCCCTGCTCCTGATTCCACGCCAGCAGCTCAGCGCCATTTTTGAATTTTGGCTGCACCTCTTTCGGCATGATTTTTTTCAGGCGATTGAAAAGATCGGTTGGCGTTTTCATTACTCACCTCGGAAACCATCGGGAATATCGTAATCAGTATTGTCGATACGCGTAATATCGCGCTTTGGCTGGCCCCCATTGCCGGCACGATGCATCTGCACGCTGCGCGCCAGCTTCTGCTGCCACTGCACATGATGAAACGGCCGCCCTTCTGCCTGCCAGTAAGCTACAAAGGTAGCCAGCTCAGCGGGCGTCACCGGCTCGCTGAGCGCCACGCCCCATATGGCGGCCTGACGCTGAAAGTCGCTGTCGGGCTGCCAGCCCTGATACATGGCAAACTTACCCGCCGGGATAGCCAGCGCGGCGCTATCCGGCTGAAAAAGAGTGTCATCCAGCGCGACATCGCTGGGCTGCCGGGCTGCCGCCTCCAGCGCCAGCAGCGCTGCCAGGCGCTGCGGCGTCAGCGCATAAAAAGCGGGCACGTTATCCTGCAGCACGGCCAGCGTACCGTTATCGGCCTGGTGCAGTGCGGCAAGCGGATCGCGGCAGAAGCTGTCCAGCCCGGCCAGCGTTGAAGATAAGATTTTTACGGACATGAAGAGACCTGACGTTGAGCATTTCGGGGCGCCAGATAACCCGGCGCCAGAGAGACAGTGTACCTGTTTTAGCACCGGGGATCGTCATAAAAGGCAGGAATCAGCGTGCAGCGCGGCTCAGCACAGGCGAGACGCTATCGCGGGGCAGAGACGCCTGCGCCGTATGTGTCTGCCACAGATAACGCAGCGATGCGATAAGGCAGAGAGTGTAACCAAAGAGTTCGCAGCCCTCTTCGGCCATATTCTTCACGACCCGGTTATACCCCTCCATCATCAGCTGCTGCCAGAGCTGATGCATACCGAATAGCCGGGAAAACACCAGTATGGCCAGTAAGCCTGCGGCCATCATCTGCCAGCTGCGGTGCTGCAGCAGCGCAGCGAGACCAGGCAGGATCTGCGCCGGGGTACGCAGCGCCAGCGCCAGTGACGCGGCGGTGGTCGCGAGCGCAAACCAGAGCCAGGCACCGTGCCGGATAAGATCAAACAGATAATCGAGTTCGCGTATCAGCATGCAACTGTAGAATCCACCCACCAGAATCAGCGCGCTGCGCTGCTCAGGTCGCTGCGACGCGGCGCGGAAGAACAGCGCAGCAAGCAGAGTCAGCATCACGGCCTGCGTGATTTCAGTAAACGACGTTTCGTGTAATGCGTTGTGCATCCAGGCGACGTCGATATATACCATCGCCATACAGAAAACCAGAAGCAATCCACTGATGAGAAAGGCCGCCATCTCGCGGCTAATAAGAGTAATATGTTCACGCATTATAATGTAACCAAATGATAAAATAATTAGCGTGCTTAGTATATTTCACCCGACTTATCGCGCTTCTCATTTGGTGCCGGTTTTCAGCCTTGCCGCTGAACGTTCGTAGCAGAAACAGGGAGCAGAGCATGCAGCGATGTGGCTGGGTAACCGCAGATCCTCTTTACGTGCGTTATCACGACCGTGAATGGGGGGTTGCGCAAAGAGAAAGGCGCGCCCTGTTTGAGATGCTCTGCCTTGAAGGGCAGCAGGCGGGTCTCTCCTGGATCACCGTGCTGAAAAAGCGCGAAAATTACCGCCGGGCGTTTCATGATTTTGATCCGGCCACCGTCGCGCGAATGGACGAAGCGGATATCAACCGTCTGATGCAGGATAGCGGAGTGATCCGCCATCGCGGCAAGCTGGAAGCGATTGTGCAGAACGCACGCGCCCTGCTGGCGATGGAAGCAGCAGGCGACGATTTTTCCCGCTTTATCTGGTCATTTGTGAACGATCGTCCCGTTTTGCACCATTATGCCGATTACCGGCAGGCACCGGTCACTTCCGAACCGGCGATGGCGCTCTCTAAGGCCCTGAAGCAGCGCGGCTTCAAATTTATCGGCCCGACAATATGCCACGCATTTATGCAGGCCTGCGGGCTGATTAACGATCATCAAACCACCTGTTTCCGCCATCCCGATAATCTTTAACGCAAAAATTTACATTTTCAGATTCGGCCTCACGAATTTCCCCATCTTTGAACGGCATAATAGTGGCCTTCCGGGAGTGTTACCCATAAGTATATTGAGGGACTGATGATGAAAAAGCGTGCTCTGACGCTGGCCTTGTTTGTAAGCGGCAGCCTTGCGCTGTCGGGTTGTACTACCAATCCTTATACCGGCGAATCGCAGGCGGGTAAGTCCGGAATTGGTGCAGGTCTGGGTGCCGTGGTCGGTGCCGGAGTAGGCGTGCTCTCCTCCTCTAAAAAAGATCGTAAAAAGGGCGCGCTGATTGGCGCGGCATCCGGTGCGGCGCTGGGCGGCGGCGTGGGGTATTACATGGATGTTCAGGAAGCGAAACTGCGCGACAAAATGCGCGGTACGGGCGTCAGCGTAACCCGTCAGGGCGACAACATTGTTCTGAATATGCCAAACAATGTCACCTTTGACTCCAGCAGCGCAACGCTGAAAACGGCCGGCGCCAACACCCTGAGCGGCGTGGCTATGGTGCTGAAAGAGTATCCAAAAACCGCCGTTAACGTTGTCGGCTATACCGACAGCACCGGTTCACGCGCGCTGAATATGCGTCTGTCGCAGCAGCGTGCCGAAAGCGTGGCCAGCGCACTGGTGCTTCAGGGCGTAGCGCAGAATCGCCTGCGCACGCAGGGCATGGGACCGGATAACCCGGTTGCCAGCAACAGCACTGAAGAGGGCAAAGCGCAGAACCGTCGCGTTGAGATCACCCTCAGTCCGCTGAACTAAACAGCCTGCCGGCCTGCACCCGCAGGCCGGTTTTCTGATCCTTTCCGGAAATAACTGGAAACCATTCCAGAAAACAGTATATACTGCCCCCGCTCTCTGAAGACTACACTGGCTTATACCAGCGTGACAAAAACTCAACCGGTCGGATACGCCCATGTCACTCAAAGCGATCGCTGCCGCCCTTGGCCTCTCTGTTACCACCGTCAGTCGCGCGCTGAACGGCTACGACGACGTGGCGGAATCAACCCGGCAACGCATTCAGGATGAAGCACGCCGTCGCGGTTATCGGCCAAACATTGCGGCACGCCGTCTGAAAACCGGCCGGGCAAACGCCGTCGGGCTGGTATTACCCGTTAGTACCGCCTCGCTTAACGACAGCTACTACAGTGAAATGCTGCTGACGCTGGATCGGTGCCTGGCGCGTCAGGATATCGACCTGCTGCTGCTGCCGGATAAACCGCGCGATCAGCAGCGCAATTTATTGCGCATGCTGCGCAGCGGCGTACTCGATGCGCTGATCGTTACCCATACCACTCCGCACGACGCCCGCCTGGAGCGCCTGCAGCAGAAAGGCTTTCGCTTCCTTACCCTCGGCCGCAGCAAGCTGCCGCAGCCCTACGCCTGGTTTGACTACGATAACTACGCGGGGGCGCAGCTGGCGGCGCGGCACGCTCTGCAGCAGGGGCTGACGCGGCTTGCCTGGCTCGGTACCGATGAGCCGGGCACCTATATCCTCGATCGCCGCCGCGGCTTTCTCGATACGCTGCGGGATGCCGCACAGCCTGCAGAATTTGTTGCGGCACTGCCGCCTACCCGCCGTGCCGGACTGCAGCAGACGCTCGCCTGGCTGCGTCACCCTGCGCCGCCGCAGGCCATTATTACCGACTGCAGCACGCTCGGCGAGGGTGCAGCCATTGCGCTCCAGCAGCAGCAGCGGCTCTCCGGTGCGCGTGCGATCGCGCTCTACGTCTATGACGGTCTGCCCCATGACTCGATTATCGACCATCCGGTTAATGTGATCCTGCAAATCTCTCAGCAGCGCATCGGCGAATGTGTGGCGGAGATGGTGCTGCAGCTGCTGGCAGACAGGCCGGTCACCGAGCTGCAGACACTCTGGCAGCCGGTTTTGCGCCTGGCCGCTGACGCCTGATGATGGCGCGCCGCGCGTGCTGTGATAGTCTTCGCCTGATTTAACTTTTCAGGAATATGCAATGAAAACCAGGCCGCCACGCGCCACAATCAGCGATGTTGCCCGCACGGCAAATACCGGTAAAACCAGTGTTTCCCGCTATCTGAACGGGGAAGAACATCTCCTTTCGCCCGATCTGAAAACCCGTATTGAGCAGGCGATTGACGCGCTGAATTATCGTCCCAGCCAGATGGCCCGCGGCCTGAAGCGTGGCCGTACGCGATTAATTGGCCTGATCATTGCAGATATCACCAATCCCTATTCCGTGGATGTGCTGAGCGGCATTGAAGCAGCCTGCCGCGCCCGCGGATTTACGCTGCTGATGTGTAACACCAACAATGAGGTCGATCTGGAGCAGCACTATCTGCAGCTGCTGAGCAGCTATCAGGTTGAGGGCATCGTGGTTAACGCGGTCGGTATGCATGAAGTGGTACTCAACCGGCTGCAGCAGTCAATGCTGCCAATGGTATTGATCGACCGTAAAATTCCTGAGTTCGCCTGCGATGTTGTCGGGCTGAATAACCAGGAAGCAGCCTGCAACGCCACGCGTCATCTGCTGGATAATGGCTATAACGCCCTGCTGTTTCTCAGCGAGCCGCTGGGCAGCGTCAATACCCGCCGCGAACGCCTGCGCGCCTTTTTTGCCACCGCAGGTGCCGCGCCGGACGCCATCGCGGAGAATGCGGAAGTGCCGCTGCACCAGCCAGAACCTCTGGATCGGGCGCTGCTGGACTTTTATCAGCGGCATGCCGGCAGACGCGTTGCCGTGGTAGCTGCCAACGGTGCCCTGACGCTGCAGGTGGCACGGGCGCTCCAGCGCCTGGAGCTGGTCTGGGGTAAAGATATCGGCCTGCTGGGGTTTGATGAACTGGAATGGGCGGCGCTGGCCGGCGTCGGCATTACCACGCTGCGTCAGCCCACCTGGCAGATTGGCTATGCGGCGCTGGAGCAGGTGATCACCCGTATTGACGGCAGCGATGCACCGATACGGGATCAGGTGTTTTCCGGCGAGCTGATCGTGCGCGGGTCGAGCCAGCCGCTGCGCTGATACCGGAACCTGATGCTGACTTCGTGAGCAGGATCATAAATCCGCAGTCTGCGTCTTTCCTTTGGAACCGGTTCCATCTAACGTTTTCTCAACGATTGGGAGGCAGTTTGGTGCCCGGAGAGACGTGATGAGACCAGAAATTATTGTAGTGACCGCCGCCTACGGCGCGCATAAAATTGCCGGGCTTGGCGGGCAGAGCCGCCTGCTGCCGCTGATCAAAGCGGCCGGCGCTGACGGCGTTGAGATTCGCCGCGAGCTGTTCAGCGACATTGAGCTGCAGCAGCTGCCGGAGCTGGGCCAGACGGCGCGTGAGCAGTCGCTGCAGGTCAGCTACTCCGTTCCGGAATCGCTGTGGCTGGCAGATGGCGCACTCAATCCACGGCTGGCACAGTTTTTCCATGAAGCGGAGCAGCTCGGCGCGCAGCGGCTGAAACTCGCTATTGGCCACTTTGTTCAGCTGGCTGACCGGCAGCTGGCAGAGATTCTGGCGTCAACATCCGTGACGCTGGTGATTGAGAACGATCAGACCGCTGACAGTACGCTGGCGCCCATGCTGCGCTTTTTTCACCACGCCTGCGACGCCGCCCTGCCGCTGGATATGACGTTCGATATGGGGAACTGGCTCTGGACCGGCGAGGATGCGCTGCAGGCTGCTCATCAGCTCAGCCGCTACGTCAGCTATGTGCACGTTAAAGCGGCCGTTGCGCATCGCGACACGTTCCGGGCGATCGCCCTTGATGATGCGGATGAGAGCTGGCGCACGCTGCTGCACGCCCTGCCCGCAGATGCACCGCGCGGTATTGAGTTCCCGCTGGAAGGCGGCGATCTGCTGGCGGTAACCCGCCACTATGTTGACCTGCTGCGTGCCGCCTAAGGAGCCTGCCATGACACAACCTTCTCAACTTGATGTCGTCACCATTGGCGAAGCGATGGCGATGTTTATCGCGCAGCAAACCGGCGACCTTGCGGCAGCAGAGCGCTTTATCAAGCGTATTGCCGGCGCCGAACTGAACGTTGCCATCGGTCTGGCGCGTCTTGGCCTGCAGGTTGGCTGGGTCAGCCGCGTCGGGGATGACAGCTTCGGGCGCTTCACGCTGCAGCAGCTGGCAAAAGAGAGCGTTGATCACCGCTGTGTGACCACGGATGCCCGCTACCGTACCGGCTTTCAGCTGAAAGCGCGCGTCGACGACGGCTCCGATCCGGAAGTGGAATATTTCCGCAAAGGATCGGCGGCAAGCCACCTCTCGCCGGACGATTTTAATCCGGACTATTTTGGCAGCGCGCGCCATCTTCATCTGAGCGGCGTGGCCGCTGCGCTCTCTGATTCATCGCTGGCGCTGCTGCACTATGCGGCACAGACAATGCGGGCGCAGGGCAAAAGTATCTCTTTCGATCCCAATCTGCGTCCGGTGCTGTGGCGCAGCGAAGCAGAGATGCGCCAGCAGCTTAATGCGCTGGCAGAGTATGCCGACTGGGTGCTGCCGGGTGAAAAAGAGGGCTATATCCTGACCGGCTATCGCCAGCCGGAAGCGATTGCTGATTTCTACCTCGATAAGGGCGTCAAAGCGGTGGTGATTAAAACCGGCTGCGACGGTGCCTGGTATAAAACGGCACAGGGAGAAAAAGGCGTGGTCGCCCCGGTGCTGGTCGACAACGTGGTGGATACCGTGGGCGCAGGCGACGGCTTTGCCGTGGGCCTGATCAGCGCCCTGCTGGAAGATAAAACGCTGCCGCAGGCGATTCTGCGCGGCAATAAGATCGGATCGCTCGCTATTCAGGTAGCGGGAGACAGTGAAGGCTTACCCACCCGCGCGGCGCTGGGTGATTACTGAGTTACTGCGCCGGCACGATACTACTTACCCTACAACACTATTATTCTGAGGCGCATCCACGGAATGTGCCCGCCTCAACCAGAGGAGTCACGCATGAAATCGCAGACAATCGCGCCAAAACGCTGGTGGTATATCATGCCCATCGTGTTTATCACCTACAGTCTGGCGTATCTGGACCGGGCGAACTTCAGCTTCGCCTCTGCCGCAGGCATTAATGACGATCTCGGCATTACCAAAGGGATGTCATCGCTGCTGGGCGCGCTGTTTTTTCTCGGCTACTTCTTCTTTCAAATCCCCGGTGCTATCTATGCCGAGCGCCGCAGCGTAAAAAAACTGATTTTCTGGTGCCTGATCCTGTGGGGCGGCTGCGCTTCGCTGACCGGAATCGTCAGCAATATTCCGATGCTGGCAGCGATCCGCTTTATCCTCGGCGTGGTGGAAGCGGCCGTGATGCCCGCGATGCTGATCTACATCAGTAACTGGTTTACCAAGTCGGAGCGTTCGCGCGCCAATACCTTTCTGATCCTCGGCAACCCGGTCACCGTACTGTGGATGTCGGTGGTGTCCGGCTATCTGATTAACGCCTTTGGCTGGCGTGAGATGTTCATCATCGAAGGTTTTCCGGCGGTGATCTGGGCTATCGCCTGGTGGTTCCTGGTGCAGGATAAACCGGCGCAGGCAAAATGGATGAGCGATGAGGAAAAAGCCGCGCTGCAGGCGCAGCTGCAGAAAGAGCAGGAAAATATCAAAGCGGTGCGGAACTACAGCGAAGCGTTTCGCAATCGCAACGTCATCATCCTTTGCATGCAGTATTTTGCCTGGAGTATTGGCGTATACGGCTTTGTGCTGTGGCTGCCTTCCATTCTGCGTAACGGCACGCAGATGGGTATGGTGGAAGCGGGCTGGCTCTCAGCGGTGCCTTATCTGGTCGCTACTATCGCCATGGTGGTGGTGTCGTGGGCGTCTGATAAAACGCAGAACCGGAAACTGTTTGTCTGGCCGCTGCTGCTGATTGGCGCACTGGCGTTCCTTGGCTCTTATCTGGTAGGTCCGGGCAATTTCTGGCTCTCCTATGCGCTGCTGGTGATTGCCGGCGGAGCGATGTATGCCCCTTATGGTCCGTTCTTTGCCATCATTCCGGAAATGCTGCCGCGCAACGTTTCGGGTGGTGCCATGGCGCTGATTAACAGCATGGGTGCGCTGGGTTCCTTTATCGGTTCATGGATTGTCGGCTATCTTAATGGAGCAACCGGCAGCCCGGCCGCATCTTATATCTTCATGGGTTCAGCCCTGCTGGTTTCGGTCTGGCTGACGCTGATCGTCAAGCCTGCCGCAAACAAAACGCCGCCGATTCACGGGGCGAAGCACGCCTGAAAGCGTAAGAGATGACTTCTCCGGGCGGCACCTGTCGCCCGTCACCTATTTCTACAGGAAGCGATTCATGAAACCTGCTGTGATCCTCTACAAAAGCCTGCCTGACGATCTGCGCCGCCAGCTCGATACGCATTTTCACGTTACCGAAGTAAAAGATGTTTCACCGGAAACGGTGCGCCAGCATGCGGACGCGTTTGCGCAGGCAGAAGGTATTATCGGTTCCGGCGGCAAAGTCGATGACGCACTGCTGTCGCAGATGCCGGCGCTGCGCGCCTGCTCCACCGTCTCCGTCGGCTATGACAACTTTAACGTTGACGCGCTGAATCAGCGCAAGGTGCTGCTGATGCACACCCCGACGGTCCTGACCGAGACCGTAGCGGATACCATGATGGCGCTGGTACTGAGCACCGCACGCCGCGTGGCCGAGCTGGATAAATGGGTTAAAGAAGGCAACTGGAAAAAGAGCATCGGTCCGGATCTGTTTGGCACCGACGTTCACCACAAAACCATGGGGATTTTAGGCATGGGCCGTATTGGCCTGGCGCTGGCGCAGCGCGCCCATTTCGGTTTTGGTATGAATATTCTCTATAACGCCCGTCGTCAGCATGAAGAAGCGGAGAACCGCTTTCAGGCCCGCGCCTGCGATCTGGAGACGCTGCTGAAAGAAAGCGATTTTGTCTGCATCAGTCTGCCGCTCACCGAACAGACGCACCATATGATTGGTGCCGCGCAGCTGCAGCTGATGAAGCCCGGCGCAATTCTGATCAACGCGGGTCGCGGCCCGGTGGTGGATGAGCAGGCGCTGACGGCAGCGCTGAAAGCGGGCACCCTGCTGGCTGCCGGACTGGACGTTTTTGAGGTAGAACCCGTTCCCGCTGAGGCAGAGATCCTTACCCTGCCAAACGTGGTGGCGCTGCCGCATATTGGTTCAGCCACGCACGAGACGCGCTACGGCATGGCCCGTGATGCGGTTGAAAATCTGATTGCCGCGCTGACCGGTACACCGGATAAAAACTGCGTTAACCCGCAGGTTCTGCGCTGACAGGACCGCTTTAGCCATTGCGCCCGCCGCAGGCGGGCGTTATGGTGGTTTTCTCCATTCGCTTTCACAAAATTTTTACTTCCTATGTCCTTTTCTCAGTTCGGCGACAAATTTACGCAACCCACCGGTATCTCCCGTCTGATGGAAGATATGGGAGAGGGACTGCGCACACCCGGCACCATCATGCTGGGCGGCGGTAACCCGGCACAGATCCCGGCAATGAACGATTATTTTGACCAGCTGCTGCTGCAGATGCATAAAGATGGCACGCTGAGCGAGGCGCTGTGCAACTATGACGGGCCACGCGGCAAGGCGCAGCTGCTGGCATCGCTTGCCACCCTGCTGCGCGAGCAGTTTGGCTGGCCTGTCACGGCGCAAAATATTGCGCTGACCAACGGCAGCCAGAGCGCGTTTTTCTATCTGTTTAATCTGTTTGCCGGACACCGCGCCGACGGCAGTAAAAAGCGCGTGCTGTTTCCGCTGGCGCCGGAATATCTCGGTTACGCTGACGCCGGCCTCGAAGAGGGGCTGTTTGTTTCAGCGAAGCCCACCATCGAGCTGCTGCCAGAAGGGCAGTTTAAATATCATGTCGATTTCGACCATCTGCCGCTGCATGAGGATATCGGGCTGATTTGCGTTTCGCGCCCGACCAATCCGACCGGCAATGTGGTCACTGACGATGAGCTGTTGCAGCTGGATGCGCTGGCACAGCAGCATGGCGTGCCGCTGTTGATCGACAACGCCTACGGCGTGCCCTTCCCCGGTATCATTTTCAGCGAAGCGCGGCCGCTGTGGAATCCCAACACCATTCTCTGCATGAGCCTCTCCAAGCTCGGCCTGCCTGGCGCACGCTGCGGCATCATTATTGCCGATGAAAGCACCATCAGCGCGCTGGGTAATATGAACGGTATTATCAGCCTGGCGCCCGGCAGCATTGGCCCGGCGCTGGCAAACGAAATGATTGTACGCGGCGATCTGCTGCGCCTCTCTGATGAGGTTATCCGGCCATTTTATCAGGCTAAAGTGGCGGAAACGCTGGCGATCCTGCGTCGCTACCTGCCGGAAGATCGCTGTCTGATCCACAAGCCGGAGGGGGCAATTTTCCTCTGGCTCTGGTTTCGCGATCTGCCCATCACCACTGAAGTGCTCTATCAGCGTCTCAAAGCGCGCGGCGTGCTGATGGTGCCGGGCCACTTCTTCTTCCCGGGGCTGGAGCAGGCGTGGCCGCATACGCATCAGTGCATGCGCATGAACTACGTACCGGAAGCGGCAAAAATTGAGCAAGCAGTCCGGATCCTGGCGGAGGAGCTGGAGCGCGCGCTCCGCGAGGCCGAAAGCGTCACCTGCCCCGCAGACGGGAACCAGATTTAACCGCCCGAAACCGGCTACAGCCTGAGAACAGGAAGCCCTTATGTCCGTGAAAGATATGCTGTTAGCGCTGTGCGTCGTTGTGGCGTGGGGCGTCAATTTTGTGGTGATCAAACTCGGGCTGCAGGGCATGCCGCCTTTTCTGCTGGCGGGACTGCGTTTTGCCCTGGTGGCGTTTCCGGCCCTGCTGTTTGTAAAGCGTCCGGCTATTCCGCTGCGCTGGCTGGTCATCTATGGCATGACGATCAGCTTCGGGCAGTTTGCCTTCCTGTTTTTAGCCATCAAGCTTGGCATGCCCGCCGGGGTAGCGTCGCTGGTGCTGCAGGCGCAGGCGTTCTTCACGCTGCTGCTGGGCGCGCTGCTGCTGGCTGAGAAGCTGCGCTGGAATCATATTACCGGCATCGTGATTGCGACCCTGGGGATGTATCTGCTCGCCAGCGCCGGTATGGCGGGCCAGACGGCAGGCGGCATTACCCTGACAACCATGCTGCTGACGCTGGCGGCGGCGGCCTCCTGGGGGCTGGGCAATATCACCAATAAAATCATTCTGCGCAATCACCGCGTACCGGTGATGTCGCTGGTGGTGTGGAGCGCGCTGGTGCCGGTTATTCCCTTTTTCATCTGCTCCTGGTGGTTTGAAGGCAGCGCGCTCATCGTGCACAGCCTGCAGGGCATTTCACTGCAGACTATTCTGGCGCTGATCTATCTGGCTTTCATCGCCACTATCATCGGTTATGGCATCTGGGGCCGGCTGCTGAGCCGCTATGAAACCTGGCGCGTCGCGCCGCTGACGCTGCTGGTGCCGGTGGTGGGGATTATCAGCGCGGCCGTTGTGCTGGATGAAGCGCTGACCGCGCAGGAGCTGCTGGGCGCAGCGGTGATCGTTGCCGGTCTGCTGATCAATGTCTTTGGCGGCCTGCTGAGCCAGCGGCTGCTCTCCCGCGCCTGAATCTGATCAAAAAAAAACGCCGCATTGCTGCGGCGCTTAAGGCTTATGTGATGGCCTTATTTCAGAATTTCAATCCGGCGCGGTTTCGCCTCTTCAGGAACGATGCGCTCCAGATCGATGCTCAGCAGACCGAGTTCGAGACGCGCATCGCGCACCACGATGTGATCGGCCAGCTGGAATTTACGCTCAAAATTGCGCTCGGCGATGCCCTGATAAAGATATTTGCGCTCCGGCTGCTCTTCAGGGTGCGCGCCGCGTACCACCAGCATATTGTCGTGGGCGGTGATATCCAGCTCATTCTGGGCAAAGCCTGCTACCGCAATCGTAATGCGGTAGTGGTTTTCATCCACCAGTTCGACATTGTAAGGAGGGTAGCCTCCGTTCGCCTGGTTCTGATTGGTTTCCAGCAGATTAAACAGACGATCGAAACCGATGGAAGAACGATAAAGTGGAGAGAGATCAAAGTTACGCATAATAAGACTCCTGATAATCAGCAAGTTTTGGCAACCTTCCACTATAGACAGGTTGTCCGGCCTGGCACTGTCCCATGCGGCAACAGTCATACGGCCGTAATGTGAAAATGGGTATGGTAGCGATCTTTTCAAGGGCCACCGGCGTGATTTTTTTGCAGCAAAACCGGTGAGATGACATACACTCAGGAAACCCTGCACCTGCACTGAAAACAGAGCCAGAGAGCGCTGATAACGTCAGGTGACATATTGCTGCCAGGGATGCAGCCATGACTGAAGGGATGATGACAATGAAGATGATAAAACGTTTTCCGCTGACCGGCCTGCTGGTGTGCTGTGTGATAACCACCTCCGGCTGCTCCAGCATGATGTCGCACTCCGGCGGCAGTCAGGGTTACTATCCTGGCACCCGCGCCAGTGCCAAAATGCTGACTGATGATGACACGGGCTGGGTGCTGAAGCCGCTGGCGCTGATCGATCTGCCCTTCTCTGCCGTGCTGGATACGCTGCTGCTGCCGTGGGACTACTTCCACGCCGGTGAGGACAAACGCAGCTCCTCACCGCGCGAACGCGTGCTGCAAAGTGAAAGAGAGGCCAATACCCAGGCGAGCCTCGCTACGGCTGCTGCGATGCCGGCGTCGCACTGACGCAGAACAGCTGGCGCCAGCCCTCCACTTCACGCATATAGGCGATCTGTTTTCCGTCCGGCGACCAGACCACTGCGTCGCCGCTCAGCGCGGCGGCAGTGACCGGCGTCAGTGGCGTACAGCGACCGTCTGCCATTTCGCAGCGCATTACGCGGTCGGCACAGATAAAGGCGACGGCATCACCCTGCGGATGCCAGCTGAACGCAGACTGGATACTGCTGCTGAGCCGGGTGATCTGCCGCGGCTCACCGCCGTTGGGCGACACGCTCCAGAGCTGAATAATGTCCTGCTCATCGGCCAGCAGAAAGGCAATCGCGCTGCCGTCTGGCGCCGCGCGCAGCCAGTGACGCGGCTGCAGCGCCAGACCCCGGGTATGCGTCAGCCGCTGCTGCTGCACCCCTGCCGGCGGTGCCGGCATCCGGGTATCGCTGCCCTCCAGCGGCGAGCTGCCGGGACGGGCGTAATCAGCCAGCGCGTCCGGTAAATCCACGATAAACACCTCCGGCACCTTCTGCCCGCTGGCGCTGCGCGTGTCGCCGATAAAGGCGATAGCCCAGCGCTGCCAGCTGCCGTCAGCTTTCTGATAGCCGCGATCGCCAATCCAGCACTCTTCATAAGCGCGATCGATTGCATCGCTGCCGGGCTGCGGGTCGCGCTGCGTCTGGCTGATCAGCACGCAGTAGTGGCTGCCATCATACTCACGCGGATGTTTTTCAGCCGGACAGACCGGATGCAGCGGCACGGCCACGCCGACGTTGCGCAGATCCTCGCGGCTGTCGCGCTCATGCATCACATGATCGTTGTAAGTAAAGCTGAGGCGGGTGCCGTCCGGGCTAAAGACATGCACATGCGATCCGCCGCGCAGCGCGCCCGGCGTATAGGGCGCGGTAATATCGCAGGCGTCCAGCGTCTCCGCATGGCCATTCTGCACGATCACGCCACGGCGATGGTGAAAATCGTAATGCCAGTGCGCATCAGGATGTTCCGGGCCATGAATAAAGACGTAGCGCGGCGGCAGGTCGGGGCTTACGGTCACCACCCCAACGTGAGCCCCGTCGCGCGCCTGATAGAGAAGCTCAACGGCGCCCGTAAAGACGTTAACCCGCTCAATGGTCAGGCCGGTAAAAGAGGCGCCGGAGGGGCGCACATCAAACGCCAGCCACTGGCTGTCGGCGGTCCAGACGTTGATATTGGTCAGCTGGTGATGACGCTGCGCAAAGGTAAGCTGTTTTTCTGACATGGGACGCTCTGACAAATAACCGATGCTGATACGGTACGCGATTCCCTGCCGGGGTGCAGCAGTTTTGCGGGGATGCGCGCTTCCATGCGCGCCTCGTCGGATCAGCCAACGCGTTTCACGTCGCCGACCAGCAGAATGTAGGAGAGTGCGCCCACCAGCGCCACGGCGGAGATATACACCAGAGCCGGAGCAAAGCCATAATCCTGCGCCAGATAACCGACCACCAGCGGAACCGTAATACCGCCAAGTCCGCCGATAAAGTTGAACATGCCGCCGGTCAGACCAATCAGACGAACCGGTGCCAGCGATGATACCAGTGACCAGGTGATTGAGGCGAAACCGTTACCGAAGAACGCCAGCGCCATCAGCACCATAATCCACACGGGATCATTGGTGTAGTTAGCACCCATGATGCAGGTAGAGATCAGCAGACCGCAGATGATCGGCGTTTTGCGTGCGAAGCCGATTGAGCGTCCGCTGCGCACCAGCCTGTCGGCCACGATACCAGACAGGATCACGCCGAAAAAGGCGGCCAGAAACGGTACGGTTGTCATGAAACCGGCGGTTAATGCGGCAATATGCTTTTCCTGGGTCAGGTAGTTAGGGAACCATGTCAGGAAGAACCACAGCGTTGAGGTCACCGCAAACTGACCAAGGTACACGCCGCACAGTTTACGGTGGAACACCAGTTTCCAGTCGGCAGCTGTAAGCCGGGTGCGTGCTTTTTTCTCTGACGGCGCATCACCGTCAACCATTGCGCCACCTTCGCGAATATAGTCCAGCTCGGCCTGATTGATCCCTTTGCTGTGTCTGGGTGCCCGGTACACTTTGATCCACACCAGCGACCAGACGATGCCAATTCCGCCGGTAATGATAAACACCCAGTGCCAGCTGAGCAGCTCCTGGATCCAGATCAGCAGCGGCGTCAGGAATGCCAGTCCGACAAACTGTCCGGAGGTGTAGAAGCCAACGGCAGACGCACGCTCCTGCTCCGGAAACCAGCTGGTTACCAGGCGATTATTTGTCGGGAATGCCGGCGCCTCAAATACACCGGTAACCGCACGTAAGCTAATCAGCGATAATAAGCCCGTGGCAAATCCCTGAAATAATGTCGCCACCGACCAGCCGAGGATGGCAATAAAATAGGTCAGCCGCGAACCCACGCGATCGAGAAACCAGCCTCCGGGGATCTGGCAGAGCGTATATAGCCAGGCAAAGGCGGAAAAAACATAGCCCATTTCCGCTTTGGTAATGCCAAACTCCTCCTGAATATGAGCTGAGGCTACCGCTAAATTAGCGCGATCCACATAACAAATAACCACGGTAATAAAGATCATTAACAGCGTAATATAACGCCGCCGCGTTGGTCTGGCCTGAACAGCAGAGAGATCCATGGTGTTTCTCCGTCATGATGTTGTCCGCAGGGCGCAACAAGGCGCACCGCAAACAATGCAGGGTAAGATAGTCAGATGTAATCCGCCGTAGCGGTAAATATACCGTGCCGTCAGTAAGGCTGAGGGGTAGCCTGAGCCTTATTTATCCGGCACTTTTTTTAAAATATTTATAAATTTCCAACAGCCTGAATAATCCGGCCTGACGCAGGGTGATTATTTTAATCAGTCACCCGCAGAGCAGCGATCACCATTCAGCCACAGAGCCGTCCGGGAAGCGCCATAGCGGATTACGCCAGTCCGGCGCATTTTTACTGCGCTCAATCACCAGCTCTTCGTTAATTTCCACGCCAAGGCCTGGTTTATTCGACGGATAAAAGTGGCCATCATCCATTTTAAAATCGTCTTTATTAATAACGTAATCGAGCAGTTCGGCACCCTGATTGTAGTGAATACCCATGCTCTGCTCCTGGAATACCGCATTACGCGATACGAAGTCGACATGCAGACAGGCCGCGAGCGCAATCGGGCCCAGCGGACAGTGCGGCGCCAGCGCAACATCATACGACTCGGCCATGGCGGCAATTTTGTAGCATTCGGTGATACCGCCAGCGTGCGACAGATCGGGCTGGAGAATGGCCAGCCCGCCCGCTTCCAGCACGCGTTTGAACTCAAACCGCGAGAACATCCGCTCACCGGCAGCGATCGGCAGGTGAGTCTGTGCAGCCAGGCGCGGATAGTATTCCGCCTGCTCGGCCAGCACCGGCTCTTCAATGAACAGCGGACGATAGGGCTCCAGCTCTTTGATCAGCACTTTTGCCATCGGCGCGCTGACGCGGCCGTGGAAATCGAGGCCAAACTCAATCTCGCTGCCGAACGCTTCGCGGATTTGCGCCACGGTATTGACCGCCGCGTCGACTTTGCGCGAGTTATCGATAATGCCCATCTCTTCGCAGCCGTTGAGCTTGAAGGTATCAAACCCGATGGCGCGCAGTTTCTGAATGCCATCGATGACCTCCGCCGGCCGGTCGCCGCCTACCCAGCTATACGCTTTGATACTGTCGCGTACCAGACCGCCCAGCAGCTGATATACCGGTACGCCAAGCGCTTTGCCTTTGATATCCCACAGCGCCTGATCGATGCCGGCAATGGCACTCATCAGAATCGGACCACCGCGGTAAAAGCCGCCGCGGTACATCACCTGCCATAAGTCGTTGATGCGCGCCGGATCCTGCCCGACCAGATACTCTGACAGCTCATGCACCGCTGCTTCGACGCTGCGGGCGCGTCCTTCAATTACCGGTTCACCCCAGCCGGTGATGCCCTCGTCGGTTTCGATTTTCAGGAACATCCAGCGCGGCGGCAGACGATACGTCGTGAGTCGGGTAATTTTCATTGTACAGCGTCCTTGTAAGCAGCAATAAATGCGCGGGCCTTCTCTGCCGTGCGTGACAGCGGCTGGCCGGCGCGATAGAGATCGCTGCCCAGACCGGCGCCGATGCAGCCTGCAGCCATAAATTCATGCAGATTTTCGGGTGTAACGCCGCCAACGGCAAACACCGGGACTTCCGGCGGCAGGACCGCTTTCAGCGCTTTGATATAGCCGGGGCCAAAGGCTGAAGAGGGGAAAATTTTCAGCGCCTGCGCCCCCGCCTTTAAAGCGGTAAAGGCTTCTGAAGCGGTAGCACAGCCGGCTGCAACAATCATGCCCTGCGCGACCGCCTGACGAATCACGTCCGCATCCGTATTGGGCGTGACCACCAGCCTGCTGTTCAGCGTGGCCAGCCTGTCGACCTGTGCCGTTTCCAGCACCGTTCCTGCGCCAATCAGCGCGCTATCGCCAAACGTTGCCACCATCGCCCCGATGCTTTGCGCCCAGTCGGGCGAATTCAGCGGAATTTCGATGGCATCAAAGCCAGCCTCAATAAGCGCACCGACGTGCGCTTCAGCTTCATCCGGTGTAATGCCGCGCAGAATAGCAATCAGCGGCAGTTTAGTGGGCCAGGGCATTCGCAATACTCCTCATTCCATGCCGGAATGCAACATCGCCTTCCAGCGTAACTGAATCCCGGTTAATAAACGTCAGCGCCTGCTGATAACGCTGCGCCAGCGTGTGGCCGCCAATAATGGCGATCGGCTGGGGTGCCGCAGCCATGCGCTGCGTCATCAGCGCCACTTCATGACCAATTAACAGGCCGGAAAGAAACTCACTGACATGACGGCGATCGCGGGCGCCCAGCACATGCGCCGCGCGCACTTCAAACAGGCGGGCAATAACAGACGCATCCTGGCACCCTCTTTCCACCCCCTGCATAAATGCCGCCTGAGAGGTCTCCTGTTCGGGCAGACCGGCGCCAATCAGCGACTGCTGCAGCAGTAAATGGTGCAGCTCACCGGTCATGACCGTATGAAAGTCCAGCACCCGATCCTGTTCCAGCTGAACCCATTTGGCATGCGTGCCGGGCATTACACACAGCGCTACCGGCTGCAGCGTTAACGCACCCAGCAGCTGCGTCTCTTCACCGCGCATCACGTTGTAGTTATCATCACGTTCAACGCTCAGTCCCGGCACAATCCATGCTTTTTGCTCCACACGCGTCAGGTGAGCGTGCAGCGCATTCAGGCTGGCCGGACAGGGCAGATAGGGGACCGACAGCCAGCCGGCATTGCTGCCGACCATGCCGGCCATGATCACCGGCACCTCATCCACGGGCCAGCCAGCGGTGACGCTGGCAAAGACCTGCGCTGGCGTCTGCCCGCCGAGGCGCGTGATGCCGGCGGGGGAGCGGCGTTCATCAACGCAGACGCCCTGCTGATAATGCCAGGCGCGTAAATTCGTTGAGCCCCAGTCAATAGCGATATAGCTGGTCACAAAATCTCTCTCAGTCGGGCCGTGGAGCTGGCAATCATCGCTTTTGCTGCACGTTCCGCGGCGTCACTATCCTGATGACGAATAGCGTCGTACAGCGCTTTATGTTCAGCTAATGTGCGCGGCATATTGCCGGCGTCCGCCATGTACGTCTGCGCAAACACCGCTTTCTGGAGCTGGCTTATCGCGACGTTAAGCTGCTGCAGCACCGGATTATGTACCGAGCCCATCACCGCTTCGTGATAGCGAATATCCGCGTCGTTAAACGCTTCGCGATCGAGATGGTTTGCCACCATATCGTTATAGGCCTGTTCGATAGCGGCCAGATCGGTTGAGGTCGCCCGCTCGGCTGACCAGCGCGCAATCTGCGGCTCAACCAGCACGCGCACTTCGTTCATGGCGGCAATCAGGCGCGGATCCTGATCGTGCGCCAGCGCCCACTGCAATACATCACTATCGAGATAATTCCACTGATTGCGCGGGGTCACGAACGCACCGCGGTAACGCTTCATCTCCATCAGGCGCTTTGCGATCAGCGCACGATAAACCTCACGGATGATGTTGCGTGAGGTCCCGAATTGTTCGCACAGCTCTGCTTCTGCGGGCAGCGCCGCACCCGGCACATACTTACCGGCGACAATCTCTTCACCCAGCGTATGGATAATGCGCTCTGTTTTGCTCAGCTGTTGTTGTGTCATGGGAGTCCGGTATATGAAGGGCATCAGCCCGTCAGATTACTGCGTTCCTGGTTTGAAACCTAACGGCTGCCTGAGCCATTGCGGACGATTGTAGTACTACATATGTATCTCGTACTACAATTCAGATCACAAAACAGACAATCGATGCGGATTTTACCGATCGGCAGGCCCTGCCGGCTCGTCATGACGCGCACAGCGTCAGCGTTTAACCACGCCTGAAGCGCGCGGCTGGTCTGAGAAGGAGGTGATGCCGGTGCGGCAGGCCATACGACCTTCCACAACCGGCACAGAGATACCGCGGTGAGGGGGATTATCTGCGGGGCTCCCGCAGCGTGCCGGGAATCATATAAACGTGCTGGGGTTACAGCACCAGCTCTTCGATAGCGTGCGCAACGCCATCTTCCATATTGGTTTTAGTCACGAACTGAGCGATCTTTTTCACTGAGTCGATGGCATTACCCATCGCCACGCCGGTGCCGGCATACTCAATCATCGCCAGATCGTTCTCCTGATCGCCAATCGCCATCACTTCTGACTGCTGCAGGCCGAGTTTTTCCGCCAGCATCTTCACGCCATAGCCTTTGTTCACCAGCGGATTGAGGATCTCCAGAAAATAAGGCGCGCTTTTCAGGACGGTGTAGCTCTCCTGCATGCGCGCTGGCAGCCTGGCAATCGCTTTATCCAGCAGCGCCGGCTTATCGATCATCATAATTTTCGGGAAGCGCGTCGCCGGATCCATCTCTTCAACCGCACGATAGCGCACCGGAATACCGGTCAGGCTGGCTTCATGGATGGTGTATTCGCTGATGTCTTTATTGGGGGTATAGAGGGACGATTTGTCGAACGCCTGAAAATGCACGCCGAGTTCGCGCGCCAGCTGCTCAAGATAGAGGTAATCATCAAAGCTCAGCGTTTTCTCAGCCACCACGTCACCGCTATCGGCCTTATGCGCCAGCGCTCCGTTATTGCTGATGCAGTACTGACCCGGCTGGCGCAGATCCAGCTCCATCAGATAGCGCTCAACGCCGACAAACGGGCGGCCGGTCGCCAGCACAATCGACACGCCCTTGTCGCGCGCGCGCCCAATCGCTGTTTTTACCGCCGGAGTGATTTCGTGCTGCGGATTCAGCAGCGTGCCGTCCATATCGATCGCAATCAGTTTTATCGCCATAACGTCCTCGGTTAATTCAGGGTCTGACTTTCATGCTAGCGCGATTCAGCTCTCATTGACCAGTTTATCGGCGCGGCGGATCGCAGATGCGGTGGGCGGCAGGCTGAGCCTGGTGGTTGAGATGCCGGATGGTGCAGGAGAAAGGACTTTGCGGATATAAAAAACCCCTCCCGGGCGGGAGGGGTCAGAGCGTATCAGATATCGATGTTAGCGGCTTTCAGCGCGTTCTCTTCGATAAAGGCGCGACGCGGCTCCACCGCATCGCCCATCAGCGTGGTGAAGAGCTGATCGGCAGCAATCGCATCCCTGATGGTGACGCGCAGCATACGGCGGCTGTCCGGATCCATGGTGGTTTCCCACAGCTGCTCCGGGTTCATCTCGCCCAGCCCTTTATAGCGCTGAATGGAGAGACCGCGGCGTGACTCTTTCACCAGCCACTCAATCGCCTGCTCGAAGCTGGCAACCGGCTGACGACGTTCGCCACGCTCGATATAGGCGTCCTCTTCAATCAGGCCGCGCAGCTGCTCGCCCAGCGCACAGATTTTGCGATACTCCGGGCCACCGATAAACTCGCTATCCAGCGGGTAGTCGGTATCCACACCGTGGGTGCGCACACGCAGTACCGGCTCAGCCAGCTGCAGCTCACGGTTTTCGCGTACCTGTGCCACATAGGTGCTGCCGTGTGCTTCACGCTCGTTAAGATACGCCACCAGCGTCTCCAGCCAGCTGCTGACGGCGGCGGTATCATCCAGCCCTGCCAGCGTTGGATGGTAAACCAGCGCATTAAGCAGGGCTGCCGGGAAGCGACGCTCCATGCGTTTGATCATCTTCTGCGTACTGTTGTACTCCGCGACCAGGCTTTCCAGCGGCTCACCGCCCAGCGCCGGTGCGCTGGCGTTGGTGTGCAGCGTAGCGCCGTCCAGCGCGATGGCGATCTGATACTGATCCATCGCGTCGGTGTCTTTAATATACTGTTCCTGCTTGCCTTTTTTCACTTTAAACAGCGGCGGCTGCGCAATGTAAACGTGGCCGCGCTCAATGATTTCCGGCATCTGACGGTAGAAGAAGGTCAGCAGCAGCGTACGGATATGTGAGCCATCGACGTCCGCATCGGTCATGATAATGATGCTGTGATAGCGCAGCTTATCCGGGTTGTACTCATCGCGGCCGATACCGCAGCCCAGCGCGGTGATCAGCGTGGCGACTTCCTGCGAAGAGAGCATTTTATCGAAACGCGCTTTC